>Ga0208499_1000290_pt1 | contig 20212 bp, 30 predicted proteins | sample CryBogCBE07Jul09_FD_185504 | JGI IMG/M metagenome (GOLD analysis project Ga0208499, IMG submission 185504) | Freshwater microbial communities from Crystal Bog, Wisconsin, USA - CBE07Jul09 (SPAdes) (version 2) | ecosystem: Environmental > Aquatic > Freshwater > Lake | place: Crystal Bog... | reverse complement strand
TATAAAAACCTGAGAGATAACAAGTTAAAAACTTTGTTATCTTAGAAAAAAGTCGTATATTTGTAATATGAGCAAGGTTCTATCAAATACAGAAAAGAAAAGAAGAATGTTTCAAAAGATGTACAAATCTTTAGAAAATAAAATGCATGGAGAAAATTTGATTTGGTGGAATTCTCTAAGTCAAGAAGCTCGTTATTCACTACTATTTAGATGGAAGTCATCTAATAAAAATAAATTAAAACACTTTTTACATATCTATAAAGAATTTTATAACCCGATAAAATCCCGTTATAGGGAAGCTATTATAGATCACATTTTAAATAAAAAATAAAAAATTTATGAAAGTTTATTATGGTACATCAAATCCAATTTTATCTAGGTTGATAATTAATCAATTAGTAGACATAGGATACGATTTGTCGAATAAGAGTTTTGAATCTTTACAAATTGATAGGTTTTCAGATGGTGAAATCCTTCCAATTTTTCATGAAAGTGTAAGAAATCAAGATATTTTTTTTATACAAAGCACTAACACCTCCGATAATATCATAGAAACCTTATTAGTTATGGATGCTGCAAAAAGGGCCGGATGTAAAAGTTTTACACTAGTTGCTCCATTTCAATCATATTCTCGTCAGGATAAAGTTGATCACCTTAGAAGCTCACTAGGTAGTAAAATGTTAGCTGATATATTGGATAAAGTTGGGTTAAATCAAATTATAACTATAGATTTGCACTCATCAAGTATTTCTGCTAGTTATAATTGTCCTATGATACAACTAAACGGAAATAAAATATTTATAAATTATATAAAATCTTTGAATCTATATAATTTATGCATTTGTTCTCCAGATTTTGGAGCCGTTAAAAAGAATATTGATTTTGCTAAAGCTTTTCCGGATGCAACATTCGCTGTTATAAATAAAAAAAGAATTAAACCAAATGAGATACATTCCGTAGAACTATTAGGAGATGTAGATGGTAAAAATATATTAATAATAGATGACTTATGTGATACTTTTGGTACTATTTCTAAGGTTAGTGATCTATTAATTGAAAAGGGTGCTAATTCTGTTAGAGCTATCGCAACACACGGGGTTTTAAGTGGTCCCGCAATAGAAAATTTAAATAAATCTTCTATATCTGAGTTAATTGTATCTGACACATTACCAAACGTCTATGAAAAAAGTGGATTAACTTCTAAGTTAAGGGTTATATCTTCTTCCAATTTAATATCTTCTTCCATACATAGATTAATAAAAAATCAAAGCATAAATGAATTGAATGTCATGTAATCTCAAAATATAATAAAAGTAAATAGAATTAAATATGATATAATGAAAGTAGAAAAAATTGACATATTTATTAATGAATTGACATCAACACTTAGGGATATTAAGTTAAGCTCTATTGATGATAGCAATACCTTTAAATTGGCGCCTCCTAAAAGGAGGTTTCCTTTTTTATATCGTGGGTATAAAAAATTAAATGAATTGATAGATATAGGCGGAATTATAACTGGTTCAAGAGCTCTGAAATTTTATCACATTAATGGAATTCCACTTATTACCAGAAAGTGTAATGATTGGGATATTATGTTGGACAATGATTCTTTTTACAAATTCTGTGCATTACACAATCTGAAAAAGCTCTATTATGAGGAAAAATCAATAATTAGTGTTAACTTAGCAACTGGCATCTATACCGGCAAAAGAACATATTCAGATGAAGATACATATCTTTTTAGAAATGACTTTGATATTATTTCTAAAAAAGATTTGCCAAATTTTAATCAATGTGGCAAGTATAGAATCGCATCTTTGGAGTCAATAATTGATTATAAATTAAGATTGATTAAGGATGATTTCAGAAGATACTCTTTATCGAGTAATTATGAATCCAAACACTTAGATGATTGTGTGGAGATTATGGTAAAGCTTAAAGCATATTATAACATACATGATGCTATTACAACCACTTTAGATATGAGTGATGAAATTCAAACTTAAATGAATTAAAATGAGAAAATTATACTTAGATGATTTGAGAACACCTACAACAGAAGGATGGACTATAGTAAGAAGATATCAAGAGTTTGTTGACTGGATTACTAAAAATGGTGTTCCTGATATCATATCTTTTGATCATGATCTTGCTGATGTTCATTATCAATACACTGATGTTTTAGCTTGGCAAGAGTATTATGATCAAAAAACCAGAGAAATGACTGGATACGATTGTGCTAAGTGGTTATGTGAATATTGTTGGACAAATGGTGTTCCGATTCCAAGATGGAATGTACATTCTGCGAATACTGTCGGTAGAGATAACATTGAATCTCTTCTGAAACATTATGAAAAAAGACTAAATAATTAATATGAATATTCTTGATGGTAAAAAAGCATCAAAACATTTGATAAATCAAATAAAGTCAGAAGTTACTGAATCTAAAATAATACCTCCTAAAATGGGTATTATTTTAGTTGGTAACAACCCAGCCAGCGAAACCTATGTAAAGGCTAAAATAAAAGCTTGTAAAGAGTCAGGAATTTTAGAAGAGTTAATTCGATTTGAAGATACAATAACAGAAGAAGAATTAATTTCTAAAATTCAAGAAATCAATAATGATGAATCTTTTAATGGACTAATTGTACAAATTCCTTTGCCCAAACATATAACAGCAAACAACATAATTAATACCATTTCACCAGATAAAGATATAGATGGATTTCATCCGTATAACTTTGGAAAAATGGCACTTGGTCAAAAATCATTCAGGCCTGCAACTGCTTATGGTATTTGTAAATTATTACAATTCTATCAAATTGAAACCAAAGGAAAGCACTGTGTAGTTATTGGAAGGAGTAATATTGTTGGTAAACCAATCTCTATTATGTTAGGAAACGATTTTACCATAGGAAATGCTACTGTAACTCTAACACATATAGAAACCCCAAGAGAGTTGCTAATCAAACAAACACAAATGGCTGATATTATCATAGTAGCCGTTGGTATCAAAGATTTTCTTACCAGTGATATGGTAAAAGATGGTGTTATTATAATTGATGTTGGTATTAACAAATTAGAAAATGGTAAAATTGTTGGTGATGTTGATTATGAAAATGTTTCAAAAAAATGTTCTTGGATAACTCCTGTTCCTGGTGGAGTGGGGCCTATGACAATTTCAGGTCTTATGATAAATACTTTAATTTCTTGGAAAATAAAAAATAACCTACCGATATGATAAAATATAGAATTAGATTTAATTTCAAAAAAGAGGAAGACTCTTCAGTTAATAGGGAAAATCATATTAATGATATATTATCTGATATAGATTCAATTGAGTCTAATGAACCTATTAGAAAACCTGTAAATGGTGAGACCATTTTAATTTCTGGTGAAGAATATGATGTTGTTTCTGTGACTATTTCTTTTGAAAAACAAGGTGATGTTACTTATTATGACTTTATTACTTTATATTGACCACCAAAGAAAACACAGAAGTCTTTAGCTTCTGTGATGAATTTGGTAATTATTTATATCAAAAAAGTTAAAAAAGGTTAAAAAAAAAATCAAAAAAAGAGATTAAAACTTTAATATATTTATTAATGCAAGTAAAAACATATTAAAACAAGGTTTAAAAATATTGTCTGGTTCAAGGATTGAGTCGGACATTAAACAAAAACAGGTGGAGGCGTTGTCGTTAGATAAGTCTATGAAACCTGAAACACATTAGTCTTTAGCTAATGTGTAGTTCATCAAATGTAGTGTATTTCATTACACAAAGATAAAAAAAATCCCTTGAATTACCAAGGGATTTTTAGCTGATAGAATAGGATTTGAACCTATAAGAGGCAGTTAGCAATATTTTCATAATGTTTATCCCGTTATCCCCACCCATTAGACAAATGGTGCGCGTCTGCCAGTTTCGCCATCCATCAAAATTATATAATATATATTAAAATATATCTTTTGTTTTATGGTTTTTAATAAAAATTGTAAAAAAATAGATAAAATTAAATAAACTAATAATATTATTTAATTTTATCTATTTTAAGATATTATAATTGATATTTTTTAGATAAAAATCAATAGTTTAGAAATCATCATCATCGTATTCATCATCATCGTATTCATCATCTTCCGACCAATATATTTCATCAGATCCAGGAAATGGTCGATTGCTGATCTTTCCAGTTTTTGGATCCCATTTATTCATTGTATCTACTGATGGATAATTATCAAATTCACCTGGTTTAATATGGGCAACAAAAGTTTTTTCATAAGCTCCTTCGGAATCTATAAATTCCCAGCCATTATCTTTAGCAAAATCTGTAAATATTTTAACATCTGAATCTTTTGTGGTATAAATCCTATCCATCAAAGTATTCCCATCATCTAATTTCCACAAAAGTGCTCTACCAACAATTTTATTCGAATCATCTTCTGATTTTAAAATTAATAGTTTTACTGTTTGTGGATTTTTTATATAAATCTCTAACCAGTCTAATCTACCAACTGCTTGGCAAGATGTACCAAGACTTCCTTTATGCTTATCTAAGTAGTTGTCTCTATGATACCAAAATCCTAAATCATCTCCTTGTACAATTTGAAAATTAGAAAAGGCATCATTAATAACCTTTAAGGTGCCTTTAAAATCATTAACAAATTTTTCTATATCACTGTTTGAGAATCCAGTAATACCATTTAAATTCAACAAAGACCTAATTAATCTACCGATTCTTATATCTTGACGATTTTTATTAAAAACTATCTTTTTTAGCTCTTCTTGACCAGGTTTTAATTTTTCTTGATTATAAACTCCTTCTCCTTCTTGAAATTTAACATAACACCAAACCTTTCCTGTTTTATCAGATTGATTCTTACTGATAACTTCACCAATTTCACCAGCCTTTGGTTCATAAGCCCTGGCTTCTTTAGGGACATATCCTAATTTATCAAATATATCAGCATTGGACGTTATGTTATTAGTTAATCGTCCTCCATGACCACCTTGATAAATTACAACTTCTTTTTCGGATTTTAAAATTTCTTGAGCTATTCTATCAGGAGTAAATGTTAATACGCTATCGTTATCTTTTTTGATATCGATAAAATTTGCATTAGTATTCAAATCCTTATTTTCAATTTCTAATAAATCTTTAGCAAATTTATTCTCACCCATTTTATCAAGAACTCGCTTAAATCTATCAGAGTATATCACATCAGACTCTAAAAGTAATCTATCTAAAATAAAATCATTATACTTAAGTATCATAAATGTATATATTATTTATGAATATTCAATTAATAATCAATATAAATCAATATCAAACTGTTGTGCCTTAACAATATGTTGTAATTTCATTTACTATCTTATTTTTATCCTGGAAAAGCTCCAATTACTTTGTCATTTGATATTCTTAAATTAACTCTATTGTTTTTTAAATCTTCAGTTAACATTAGACTTCTACCATCTATCTCAACAAGTCTTACTGAAAATCCTTCTCTTTCTGCTTTCTTTTTTGATTCTTCTAAAGTTAATCCAACCCATTCTGAGGGTGTGATAATTCCAAAATTTGCTGCCATAAAAATTTTTTTATTTTTATACAACAAAAAGTATTAATTGTTTAATATATAATAACACAAATTATAATAATAAAATATGTCTATTGCTCCAGATATGTCTCCTAAAAGATGTTTTATCCCTTGTCCAGATTGGAAAGTTAAATCAGGACAATGCAGCTGTTGCAATTTATCAATAGATACATATTGGACACAAAGAGATATAGATGAATTAAAAAATCAAATAAAAGCACAACGAAGAGATAATGATATTATAAAAGACGATAAAGATAAAAATGGAAGTAATTTTATCTAAAAGAGACAGTCAAATAGAAATAAACTAATATCAGAAATAACAGAGTCTTTAAAACCATATACTAGAGATAAAAAAAATAATTAAATTAATTCTTATCTTTGTAATTAAATAATTTTTATGTTTATTTTAGGAAAAGAAAGAGATTATATCATACACGATGATAAAAATGTCAAAGGTTTTTTTGGACCTTATAGATTTTTATCAAATTTTCATGTGGCTGATGTTTGGTATGAAGGTATTTTATACCCATCAACCGAACATGCTTATCAAGCTGCTAAAACTTTAGATATAGATATAAGAAAAGAATTTTTATCACTAACATGTGCCAAAGCTAAAAACAAAGGCCAAGAAATCAAACTGCGTGAAAATTGGGACACTATAAAATACGATGTTATGTTTTCTGTTGTATTTGATAAATTTTCCAGACATCAAGATTTAAGAGAAAAATTAATATCTACCGAAAATAAATATTTAGAGGAAACAAACCATTGGGGTGACAAATATTATGGAGTGTGTGACGGTGAAGGTAAGAATGTATTGGGTAAAATATTAATGAAGATTAGAGAAATTTTAAAAGATAATCCAAATAGAAAGGGATTTATTATATGATTGAAAGAAAGTATTAGGCACATTTTGAAAATTTTCCGGAAAAAGCAATAATAAACTATATAAGAGAAAGAAAAATAGATATCTTAATCGACTAAACTTCTTAAAAAATTAATCATAAAAATATAGAATGAATAATAGAAAAATACCATTCAATAAAAGAAAGCACTACATTAATAAGGACATTAGATACCCAAAGGTTAGAGTTGTGGGTGAAGGTATAGAAAGTCAAGTTATGTTTACCTCGGATGCTATTGATTTAGCATTCTCGATGGAAAAAGATTTGATTCTAATTTCAGAAAAGTCAGATCCTCCTATTGTTAAAGTTGAGGATTATAATAAATTTCTATATCATCAAGAAAAATTAGAAAAAGAAAGAAAAAGGAATTCAACAAAAGTTGAAATTAAAGAAATTCAACTCAGTTGTACTATTGCTGATAATGACTTAAACACCAAGGCTAAAAAAGGTAAAGAATTCCTTGAAGATGAAAACAAGGTCAAATGTGTGATACAATTAAAAGGTCGTCAAAAAGGAATGCCTGAACAAGGTGAATTAGTTATGTTGAAATTTGCTCAAATTCTTTCTGATGTCGGAACCCCAGAATCTATGCCTAAATTAGATGGATATAGATGGATAATGATGTTAAAATCAAAGAAATAAATGAAAAAGGTAGATGTTAATTAATATTAAAAAAAACTCATAAAATTTTACTTTTATATATAAAATTTTATGAGTTTTTTTATAATATCTCACAATTTAGCGAACTACTTAATGTGTCTAAACGATAATTCATTTAATATTAAACTTTAAGATTATTTTTCATAAAATAATAAAATTAAAAAAACTGTAATGAAGATATTGATAAAACCTAGTGATATTGTCAAGCGTTGCTTGTGGGACGCTTACTCCTATTATATAGTTGGATCAGACAAGGAAGCTGAAAAGTTATTAAAAGAAGATAAAGAATTCGAAATCACAGAAAGAGATGCGATTGTTTTAGGATTATTGAAGGTTATGGAAACTGATAACTTGGTGCATAGATTCAATGATTATATGGTACATTTTCTAACTGTTAAGTCTATTAAAGAAAAAAAAGATATTCTTATCAGAAAGAGGTCTGTAGAAATTGCCATTGATAAATTCCTTGATAAGTTTCCAGACTACTGGGTTCCACCTGCAAATTATGCAACCGCTATCAAAGACCTTATAAGTTATATTGATGATTTGCGTAAAAAAATAGAAGAATTGGATATTTTAAAATTAGAGATACAAAATATGACTCAAGAATTTTATTCAGCTAATTCAGCTAAAAAACTCTTAAACTTTAACGTTTATTAATATGTCGAATAATGAAATTGTTAGTAAAATCATTAAAATGATTCAACAAACACCTAATAATATGGAACTTGGAGAAAAGATCAGAGATTTATTCTGGTCTATTGGAAAAATTGAAGTCGAAAAATCAATTATAGAATAATATGGAAAATGAAATTTTAGAAAAAGAAACATGGTCTAAAGAAGAAGTTGATTCTATCAAAGCTGAAATGGAGGATAAATATATCCGTCTTTATGCTGAATTTGAAAATTATAAAAAAAGAACTTTCAAAGAAAAAGAAGATATCAGAAACTCAACTAAGATAAACACACTATCTTCTATTCTTGATATGAATAACGATCTTTCTATCGCTTATAAACAAATTAAAGATAAAGAAGGTATCGATTTGATTATGTCTAAGTTAGAAAAATTTTTAAAATCACAAGGTATTGAAGAAATACAAAACACTACTTACGATCCTGATGTACATGAAGTAATTTCCATAATGGAAACTGGTGAAGAAAAGATAGTAGATGTTGTAAGTAAAGGGTATACTTTGAACGGGAATATAATTAGATACCCTAAAATAATTCTTAGTAAATAATTAGTAACTAGACCAATCACTTAATTGTATAGGAAGTTGATCTTTTTTTAAAGAAGATTTATCTTCCTTTTTTTGTTTAGATATTTTTTTAGGATATTTATCTAACTTTTCTTTTTCTTTATCCTCTATAAAAGATTCAAAATTTTTTAGTTTCATATTTTATATATTAATTTTCAACGATATAAATGTTTCTAAAGTTTTTGTTTTCCTCTTTAAGTATTTCTAATAAAGTATTATATGATTTCATTAGAGCCGTTTTATTATCCGTATCTGTAAACCAACACTTCATTCGATTATTTAACTTTTCCATATGATATAGTTCCTTCCATTTTCTATAATCAAGAAAATAAAAAGTATTTGTATATCTTTCATAAGTATGATTCAGAATTTCAGGTAATAAGTTATCAGGCAGCCCCAGTTTATGTCCTTTGTAAATTAATCTACCTTCTAATTCATGACTTGATACCCTAATCTCTCTTTTTGGTGTTATATTAGATACGACATAATCCATATATTAAACTATTTTTAAAATAACTTCTTCAACAAATTCCTTCATATCACTAACAGAGATACTCGAAACTGTATCTTTTGGTGAATGACAATTATACAAAATAGATATATCTAAATTTGTACCGTCTGGAAAGACAACTTCAGATTTTTTACCTTTTGGTAAAGCCGGTACAGGATTTATAACAGTTGAATCTATACCATGTCTTCTGAAAATAACGGAATCATTAAATGGAGTTCTAACAACAGGGCAATTAAATAACCCTTTGATTCTATCACTTAAAGTACCTGGATAGTCACCTATAAAAAAATATTTTCCACCCTTTCCGGTTAATTCATAATTTAAGACCCAATCAATTTTTCCAAAATCTCCTAATTTTATTTGTTGAGCAACTCTGTTTGATCCGATTCCACCAACCTCTTCACCATCTAACAAAACCGCATTTAATTCCGGTCTTAATTTTTTTGTAGCAATAACATTTATTACCGAAGCTGAGTTGTCATTAGCATTATCAGTTGAAGAGTTACTAACATCGTGATGAGCCACAATCATCTTATTTGATGAACCTTTCATGATGATATTAAAATATTTATTTTCAACACCATTATCTACAAACATTAATGGTTTTCTTTTACTATCCTCATCACCTGAAAAAATATCTAGTTCATACTCAATTTGTTGCTCATCAAGAAGATTCATCAAAAACTTAACCCTGGGTGTAGGCTCTGTTCCATTTTTGAAACAATTGCCATGATTTCTGACTTTACAAAAATCATATATTTTATCGTATATCATTTTAAAAACAAAAGATTATTTTATACATATATATTAAAAAATAAAATCCTAATGATAAGTGTCGTCATTCCAACACTAATGAAAGTTGAAAGATTATTCCAAACTGTCAATGAATTAGATGCTAGTCCAGAAGTTGGAGAAATCTTAATTATCAATAACTCTGGAAAAGAAGTTATTTTTAATTCTTCTAAAGTTACTCAAATTGTAGAAGAGAAAAATACCTATATCAATCCAGCATGGAATAAGGGTGCTAAGATGGCAAAGTTTGATAAGTTATGTATAATGAATGATGATATCTGGTTTGATTGGAAATACCTAAAGTATATTTCAGATTATATAGTTGAAGAAAATGGATTAGTAGGAATGTCTAGTTTTAATTATTCATCTCCTATATACCCATTTCAAATACACCCTATATCTGCAAATCAAAAAACAACTAGAGGTCATCGACCAACAGGATTTGCTTGTTGTTTCTTTATACATAAAAATAATTGGGACCTTATACCGGAGGAATTGAAGCTTTGGGCTGGTGACGATTGGATGTTTTATAGAAGTAAAAAATATAATTATGTGATTGATGGGTTGAAATGTGAGGGGCAATTATCAGCAACACTTGATGATGAGTCTTTATCTTCTGAATTCAATCCTATCAAGGAAAATGATATGAAAGTCATTAAAAATTTTATTGAGCAAGGATTATTAGAAAACTTTCTTTTAGGAACCATATGGTGGGACAAATAAAAAATTAATATGAGTAGAAATTATTATGAGGTTTTAGGAGTTGATAAAAATGCAACTCAAGATGAAATTAAAAAAGCTTATAGAAAAAAGGCTTTGGAACACCATCCGGATAAGGGTGGTGATGAAACTAAATTTAAGGAATCAGCTGAAGCATATGATGTTTTATCTGATGAACAAAAAAGGAGTAATTATGATAATTTTGGATCTGCTGATGCTAGACACCAAAATCCTTTTGGTAATATGAATGATATATTCTCACAATTTGGTGATATTTTTGGTGGTTTTGGATTCAACACAAATAGTCAAAGACAAAAAAGAGGTGGTGATTTAAGAATAAAAGCTACCATATCTTTAATCGAAGTAATATCTGGAGTTGAAAAAAAGATCAAATATAGAAGAAATGTAAAATGTGACACATGTAGCGGGATTGGTGGTACACACACTACCGTTTGTAGGACTTGTAATGGAACAGGTCAAAGAGTTTTTATACAACAAACTCCAATTGGTAGGATTCAACAAGTTGCGGCTTGTAATGATTGTGCAGGTGAAGGTAAAAAAGTAGTAAACAGATGTGGAAACTGTAACGGAGAAGGAGTTAAAACTCAAGAAGAAACCGTTGATATAAAAATACCACCAGGCGCATTAAACGGGGTGCAACTTAATCTTAGTGGATATGGAAATCACATAAGAGATGGTCAACCTGGCGACTTATATATTTTGATTGAGGAAATTCCAGATGATAAATTTAAAAGAGATAATCTAAATCTAACCTGTAATGAGTGGATATCAATTCCAGATGCGGTTTTAGGAACTGATATAAAAATAGATACACCTTTTGGTGAAATCGGTATAACGATACCACCAGGTTGTGAAAGTGGTAAAACTTTTGAAATAAGAGGAAAAGGTATTCCAAATCTTTCTAACAATGGAAATGTAAACGGAACAGGCAATCTCATTGTGAAAGTCAATGTTAAAATACCAAAAATTATTACACCTGATCAAAAGGAAGTTTTTGAAAATTTAAAAAAAATTTTATAATATGAAACAAACTATATTAATAACCGGAGTTGCTGGTTTGATTGGATCTAGAATGGCTGATTGGATAATTGAAAATCATCCAGAATATCAAGTAGTTGGAATTGACGATTTGAGTGGTGGTTACATTGAAAATGTAAATGATAAGGTAAAGTTTTACCAAATGGATATTAAGGAAAATTTAGATTCTATATTTGAAATTAATAAACCTTTCTACGTATATCATTTTGCCGCCTATGCTGCAGAAGGTTTATCACCATTTATTAGACAATTCAATTATCAAAATAATCTTGTAGCAACTGCTAATATAGTTAATAACTGTATTACTCACAATGTTAAGAGATTAATATTCACTTCAACCATGGCTGTTTATGGTGAAGGCCACCCACCATTTAGTGAAGATTTACAACCAAACCCAATCGACCCATATGGTGTCGCTAAATTTGCGTGCGAAACAGATATTCAAATTGCGGGTGTTCAACACGGATTAGATTGGTGCATCATTAGACCACATAATGTATATGGTGAAAAACAAAACATTTGGGATAAATATAGAAATGTGCTGGGTATCTGGATGAATCAACATATGAATGGTCTTCCAATGACTATATTTGGTGATGGTGAACAAACAAGAGCGTTTTCATTTATAGGTGATTGCTTAGAACCATTCTGGAAATGTGCTGTACAAGAAAATGCTTCTAAACAAATTATCAATATTGGTGGGACTAAATTCTACAGTATTAAACAAACAAGTGAAATATTAAGAGAAGTCATTGAAGGTGGTGATGTTGTTTATAAAGAAGAAAGACATGAAGCTAAACATTGTTTTCCAACTTATCAAAAATCTGTTGACCTTTTGGGATATGAGGACAAAATATCTTTAAAAGATGGTCTTAAAAAAATGTGGGATTGGGCACAAAAACAACCAAAAAGACCTACCTTTATGTGGGATAAATATGAAATTGAAAAAGGAATTTATTCATTCTGGAAGAAATAAACTAACGAACATGAAATACGAAATGAAAATACAATATGATAAGAAAAAAGATTTGAAGAATGTAATCGAGAAATCTTATTTTGAAGATAATAATGGTAAATTGAAAGGAAAAAAACACCATCTAAAAATTGATAAAAAAGATCCTATCTACCTTATGCTCAAAGGTTTAAATAATATGACCATTAGACTAACGAATGAGGACTTGATTGACGGATGTGTTAGATTTGTGGTTGATGAACAAGATATGCATATTAACTTATTTCCTTGCTCTATATACTGTATTATAGAAAATGAAAAATATAGCTTTTACTAATGGACATCTAGAAGAATTACCAGAAGATTATAATTTGCGTTTTGATATATTAAAAAACAAATTTAGTGTTGATGATAAAATGAACTACTTATCGGCTAAAGACCGATAAGTTTCGGGAGACAAGCTCCTTCTTTTTTAGATGCTTCATTGCTTTTACCTTCAGTTAGTGCGCCAATTTTAATTAGTTAGCTAAGGTCTTATTTTTGCTCCACGCCTGTAATCGACAGTCCCTGCCGATGCTAGAATTTTTTAATTTCCTAACATATTATATATTCAATATAGACTCTTTAAGTGAATTTAGTGAATAATTACCAAAATCACAGAAGCTAAAGACTTCTGTGTTTCTTTGGTTTTCAATATAAATATGTAGCGCTAATCTATACTTAGTTAAATACTTCATTTAAGCATATATATCCACAAACTTTAAAGTAAAATTTTATAATTAATTGGTAAGTCAACATTACTTACGATGTCTATGTATTTACTAAAGTAATCATCAGTGACGAACCTTCCAGAATTTATATAATCATCTATATTCTTAATTATCTCATCTTTATTATTTTCTTGATGAGAATAACTTTTTATTTTATCTATTATCAGTTCTTTATCACCAAAATAAGAGAAGTGCCAACCGGCTTTTGGTATTAGCCAAGCATATTGTCTATCATTTACTTCACCATTAGGATAATATTCTCTATTATATAGATAAGTGTTTCTAACTTTATCTGGAGTTCCAATATCTAACAAACTCTGATAATCAACCGCTCTTGTTCCACAAGCAATTCTTGGTGGCGGCCAGTTATGAACAATCTTATACTTTAAATTGTAGATATAAGTATCTAAAACCGGAACATATAATCCAAATACACCTTCATATTTAAAAAATTGAAGTATCGGACCACTTAAAATCTCATCAACATCATTTATCAAAATAATATCATCTGGTCGTAAGTCCAACTTTTTGAGACCCTTCATGATAGAATTTCTTTGAAATCGCTCTCTATTCCAATTATCATCGTTTGGATAATCACCTATAGTATCGTGAATTCCATCATCAGATTTCTCCGGCATATCAACATCATCAACGATCACATGAATGATTTTATGTCTATACCTTTCAAATAAGTGCTTGTTATTTTGATAATAAAGTGGTTTATCTTTACCAGAAAAGGTTTTTGTTGATTCTACTAAAATAAAATAATCTATAAAATCAAAGTTTTCAGCTAGTCTAAACTCAAGTAATTTCAACTCATTAAAAAAGGTAAAACAGTCAATAATTAGTCTGGGTCTCATTGAATTTATATTCAATATTTACTAATTGTTTTACTTAAACTTATTACATAATTTACATGTACCATGAAGAAATAAATCTGTTTTACTAAGTGTATATCCATCTGGCATATCAATCTTTGGTAAATCTATATCATTTAAACAAATAATACTTTTACATTTATCACAAACAAAATGTAGATGTTCTTTTTCTGTTCTCGTGAAAGAATATCTAATAATTCCATCACTAGTTAATACCCTATGAATCAATCCACTATTTTCAAAAGCTATTAACATTTTATAAATAACCGATCTCTCTACTTTTTCCTCTTCAATTAAGTTTGATATTTCAGACCAAGATAGTGCTTTTTTCTGAAGACATTAATATTGATAAAACCTTTCTCCTTAAAGAAGTAACACTTGATCCATGACTTCTAAGTAGATCATCTATTTCCTTTTGATTGTAATTTTCAAATAATTTTAAATATTTCATATCAGTATATATTATTTATATCTCCAAATAAAACCACCCGCAGTTTTATTAACTCCTTTACAACAATATGATATTGAAGACCTTGATACTTTTGCTATTTCTGAAGCTGATTTTAATGACTTAAATTTTCCGTTTCTCCTTTAATATTTCTCTAAAACCCTTTGTGGCATTGAATATCTACTTCTTGACCATGTGAAACCAACTACTATTACTCATATTCTTGATATCCTCTTCAACTTCTTTCATTTCATCTTTCCCTTGGGAAACAAGATCAGCACTATTAAATTTCACCGAACCCGGGAGGGAAAAGTCGTATCTACCAAGTAGATTTCCAGTTTGAACTTTTGACCAAGCAGTCACATATTTTAAGAAATAAGGATCACTATATAAATTTTCAGCTGGTACATTAGCATATGTTTCTAATATCAAACTATATTGAACATTAGTTAAGATATTTAACCTATTCATCATCTGATTATAGTGATATTTAACAGTGTATTTATTCATTTGATTTATCATATCAGACATCGAATCAATCAATGTTTTATAAACACCTAACTCACCAATCGTTGTTACATAAGATGATAGATATGGTTGATTTGTTACACCAAGATTCACAGATAAATTAGGAACATTGATACCTAATTGTAATAATGATGTGTTCATTACTTGATAAATATATGGTATAGATTGAATTTCACAAGGTAATGTTATATAACTATATTGAGTAAATTCTTCTGTTTGAAAAGCCATTTGGTCAACATAGTAATAAACTTTAGAAACCGCATATTGATAATTTTGATAAAACCATTTAGAAGCCCTTGTCTCAACAAATCTTCTAATTTCTGTATCTGGTAGAGTTTTTGGTAAAGCACAACCAACTGTAATTTCTTGTTGAACAAAATCAATAAGTTCTTCTATAGCGTAAGATGCCATGTTTAATGTTAATTTTATTTATATATTAAAAAAAATTATTGACATATCATACAAATAACTACCTTTGCAATAATAAATAATATTGAGATGTTAAAAAGCTCTATCAAGAAAAATTATATAACGCTTTGCGCGACAGGTGAAACTGAGAAACTAGAAAGTCTAATTTTTAAATATACTGATGTGCTTAAATTAAGAAATTATGGTGCATTTTCAAATGGATATAGAAATGGACTTTACTATTCAGTTAAAAATTTAAAAATTCATACCTCGCGAATGCTTGTTTCTAAAGGATTAAGAATTGAAAATAAACTTATTCGTGAATTAATAAATACTTGGCAAGGGTCGGCTTCTTCATATAAGTTCCTTAAAGAAATTGGCACATGTATTTATGAATCAGATGCTTTTCCGATGCCTTATAATGATTGGTTGTATGATTTTTATAAAAATTATTGCTTAAATCACAATTTATTGAATAGACTTTATGTGATTATGAGATATGAAAACCGATATAATAAAGAAAACTTAGAAAAATTATTAGGTGAATATACAACATCAAATAAATCACATTCCAATAATTATATCACCAATGTTAGAGATTTACAATTAAAAATAATTCTTTAACTAAACAACTTTTTTAATAATCTCTTCAGCTTGAGTCCCAGTAACCGCCTTCTGTTCTTCTTCTGTCTTTCCATCACAGTCAGCCCTTGTTTTACCCTCAAGTAGGTAGACAACGTATCACCAACTTCATATTTAGCTTTTACTTTTCCCATACTCAGCTGTAGTTATCGCTGAGTATCGGAATGAATGTCCCTGACATTCAGTTAAATATAATTAACTTTTCAAATTTTATTTGTCCGCAATCCCAAACTCGGTAGTTTCCCAATTCGGACATTATCTCAGATTCAGATTTGCTGATGTCATATCCATTTTTCACTAAGTTGCTTTTTTTAAACCTTTGCTTATTAACTCTATTTCTATTAATTACATATTTATAATTTGGTTTACTTTCACTAATTTTATCAAATCCCAGTTTTAAATATATTTCTCCTAGAGACCAGTCTTTGTCAGCAAAGGATATTATTTTTTTTGGTGAAAAATTTTTAATAAAATATGTCAATAATTTTGATGCTGATCCAACAACATTTGTATTTATTTTGTTGCAAAATCTTGATAAATTCCATTCATCATTGAGCATAGTTTTTCTGCCTTCACTATGATCAAATGTCATTAGACTAACAAGCTCACCTTTATAGAAAAGACCTATTTTTAAAGATGATCTAACATATCCTTGTATATGGTTTTGTTTGAGAAATAGATTTAAAATAGAGGTATCAAAAATTTCTTTAATTTCACATTTTCTGGCCCAAATTTTGTTTTGATTTAATCCCATCCAATTTTTAACTTGACTTTCAATTATATCCATTTTATTTATCAAGTCATCTTCCCATAAATGTATTATTCTAATTCCTCTCTCTCCGAAAAAATTTGTTTTATTTATATGATAGTTTCTATCTTTATATTTTTCTGAATGCCAATATAATCCATTAATCTCAAATCCCAATTTTAATGCCGGTAAATAAATATCTATTTCCAATCCATCTCTATACCCTCTGATTATTTCACCATCATATATTTTTGATATAAAATTAAATAAAATTTCTTCTTTTAAAGATCGGTTTTCGTTAACTGGGTAACAAACTGTGCACAATTTATTCCCATATTTTTTTCTAGCATGATATAGATGTGTATTTATAGAAAATTTGTGGTCTTTCCCATCACATTCCAATTCATATACACTTTCTCCCATATACTGAATATAATTTTCAGATTTATTTATAGTGGTTTCTATTATGCCACTATTATAACTTTTCATTTTTTTTAACTTAACGATATTTGACTGTGATGGATTTTCCACCCCATATTTTTCTAAATTTGTATATTTTAATTTTTGTTTTATATCATCGGATTTTAATGGGTGATTTACTCCATATTTTTTTATTAAAGTCTCTTTGATCTTTTCCTTGGTTTCACTTAATTGAAAAACGTTCTCAACACCGTATTTTTTAATATTTTTATTTTTTTTAATTAACTTTATTTCTTCTGATTTGGATACATTATCAACCCCGTATTTTTTCAAAGATGTTTTCTTAGATTTTTCAATTGACTTTTGGCGGTCTGTATTCTTTATAGAATCTGATATTTTTTCCTTAGTAATATATAGCTTAGATATATTATCAACCCCGTATTTTAATAAGTTATTTTTAACATATGATTCCTGCCTTTGCTTAATCAAATCAATATCATTATTTGAACATTTTTTGCAACAATAGTCTCTATACCCTCTTGTATATGAAAGAAATTTAGTTGGTGACTGACAAGCCTTACACAATCCGACGGCATTATTTTTTAATAAGTATATCTTTTCGGACAAGCTTTTCCCACTTTTATTAATTGCGAAACTATATAGATTTGGTAAATTATATTTTACCCACTTTTCTTTAACAGAGTTATTTTCTATTTTAGATTCATAAATACGAATTTCATTAACTATCAAATTATCCATAGATTATATATTTAATATCGTAGAATTAAATTCTTAAAAAGTTTTAAACTATCTTATTTAGTTTTTATATAAAAATAAAATAGAAATTATGGAGCATATTTTACAAGAAAACAAAGATAGATTTGTGATGTTTCCCTTGAAATATCACGATATTTGGGAAATGTATAAAACAGCAGAACATTCATTCTGGACTTCTGAAGAAATTGATTTATCTCAGGATTTAACAGATTGGAACGAAAAGTTAAATGATGATGAAAAGCATTTTATTAAAATGGTTTTGGCATTTTTTGCCGCCTCTGATGGCATCGTTAATGAGAACCTCGCAATTAACTTTTTGAATGAAGTTCAATATCCCGAAGCTAGAAGCTTTTATGGGTTTCAAGTAGCAATTGAAAATATTCACTCCGAAGTTTATTCACTTTTGATTGATACTTATATCAAAGACGAAGAAGAAAGAAATCGCCTATTTCACGCAGTTGAATATTTTGACTCAATTAAAAAGAAAGCTGATTGGGCTATAAAATGGATCAACTCAGAATCTTTTGCTGAAAGATTAATTGCATTTGCAGCGGTTGAAGGAATTTTCTTTTCTGGATCATTTTGTTCTATTTTCTGGTTAAAAAAGAGAGGATTAATGCCAGGTTTAAGCTTTTCGAATGAATTAATTTCCCGTGACGAAGGTTTACACTGTCAATTTGCTTGTTTATTACATAACAGATATGTACAAGAAAAGGTGTCAAAAGAAAGAATTAAAGAAATTATCTGCTCTGCAGTTGACATTGAAAGAGTTTTTATCAGTGAGTCTTTACCAGTATCTTTAATTGGAATGAACAACAACTTGATGGTCCAGTACATTGAGTTTGTTGCTGATTTTTGGTTAAACGAACTTGGATGTGATAGAATTTACAATGTAACCAATCCGTTTGATTTCATGGATATGATTTCACTTCAGGGGAAGACAAATTTTTTTGAACGGCGAGTGGGGGAGTATAAGAAGGTCGAAAGTAGAGATATTGATTTCAATAGCCTTTCCGAGGATTTTTAATTAAAAATATTTTAAGGAAAATCGAACTTTTCAATATATTCAATATATAATAATTATGTTGAAAGAATATATTGAAAATTACTTGTCAAAGGACAAATCTAGGTCAAACAAATCAAACCTAATAAAACTATTAATTTCGGATAACCAAAAATTTGAAGAGATTGATAGTTTTATCCCATTTGGGACATTTAAGCAAAAGCTATATCATTTTATAAATGGGATTAAAGAAACCCCACATTGTTTAATGTGCAAATCAAACGTTAATTGGGTTGAAAAAGACTTCTGTTATAGAGAAACTTGTTCATCTAAATGCTCTGGTAAATTAAATTTATACAGAAGCTCACCAAAAGATCCATCACACCCTATTTTATCAACTAAGGAAGAGTATTATAAATATTTTATTTCTAATAAAATTAAAATAATTGAGTCTTCTATAGAAAAATATTATCCGGAATTAATGCCACTAATATCTATCATTAAATTTGCTGATGATTTTAATCAGAAAGTATATTGTTATCTAAAGGATATAAAACAAAAACCGTTGTGCAAAAATTGTGGATTAAGTGAAGTTGAATTTGACACCTTTAGCAAAGGCTATCATGATTATTGTTCAATTAAATGCTCTTCTAACTCAAAAGAAAAAAAGAATAAGATCACAGAAACAAATCGTAGAAAATATGGAGTTGATAATGTTGGTGAAGTAACTAGATCGAGAGCACTTGAAACGATGTTAGAAAAATATGGACCACATATATCACTAACTGATCAATATAAAGAAAAAACTAAAAATACCAATATTAATAGGTATGGGGATGGTAACTATTTTAAAACAGATGATTTTAAGGCAAAGTCAAAAGATTATTTTGTTAAAAATTTTGGAGTTGATAGTCCTATGAAAGTAAAAGAAAATGTAGATAAAGCATTAAAAACTAGAAAAGAAAATGGACACATTTTTAAGTGGTCCACTGATGAAATAAAGTTTTATATTGAAAACCAAAGAAAACACAGAAGTCTTTAGCTTCTGTGATGAATTTGGTAATTATTCACTAAATTTACTTAAAGGAAAGAGTCTATATTAAATATATAATATGTTAGGATATTAAAAAA
>Ga0208499_1000289_pt1 | contig 20256 bp, 31 predicted proteins | sample CryBogCBE07Jul09_FD_185504 | JGI IMG/M metagenome (GOLD analysis project Ga0208499, IMG submission 185504) | Freshwater microbial communities from Crystal Bog, Wisconsin, USA - CBE07Jul09 (SPAdes) (version 2) | ecosystem: Environmental > Aquatic > Freshwater > Lake | place: Crystal Bog... | reverse complement strand
TACTCACAGATAACAAACTTAACCATATCAATTAACGAGAATGACGATGACAATAAACCAAAATACGACTGACAACCCACACTATGTGACGCCTGAAGAGGCATTCAAAATGGATTGCGTTGCTACTCCGCATGAACATTACGGATGTAGTGGCCCCAAGTGCATGGCTTGGCGGTGGGTTAATTTAATTAAAGAAGTAAAAGATATAGACGATTGCGTGATACGCGAAGGACTATTTAGCACAACCCACGGCTACTGCGGCATGGTGCGGTCATGAAATCTGTTTATCAATACTTCCTGAAAGAGTTTTACGCGGACAAGCCACAAGCAATTTTTGTCACTATAATGTTTATTGGACTTGTGGTCCCAGCTGCCGCTCTTGGAATTTTTATCTTATGGACAATGTTGCTGGAACTTATTTCCGTAATTTTGTTTGGGTCAACTTTTTGATGGGGGTGTGTTATGACTGATTGGCAACCGATAGAAACAGCGCCAAAAATTGATGAAAAAAGAATACTGGTTGTTTGGTTGGGTCATGTTCAAATTGCCAGTTGGAACGCTAAAGTCAGTAAGTGGCAAGAGGATTGTTATGGCGACTTTACTGTTGACGATGACGAAGTAACCCATTGGATGCCATTACCGGAGGGGCCAAAATGAAAACAATGGAAGAAATAAAAGATTTAATTTTACCGGGTGTAAGAGGTTTTGAATATTTTCACTTAAAGCCAGCGTTGGGGGAAAATTCAGAAACTGACGTTCAATTAAAAGAAGACGGCAATTTGCATTTTGGTTTTTGGGTGTCTTATAAACCGTTAATTGGAGGATGGCGCGTTCTGTTTACATCAGAAGACATCCGCAATGAAAAGTATAAGGGAAACTTGCAACCAAAGTTACGATTGTTATGCAACGAAATTCTAAATGAATTTAATTTACCTCCATTACCGGAGCCGCCAAAATGATCCATTTTCTTGGCGGTATTCAGTCCATCACAGCAACCTACTTGGTATGGTCACGTTACAAGACCGCCAGTATGCCTGATTGGGAATGGGTAAATGATTTGCCTGATGGCGTATCGCAGGTGGCACATTGGGTTATTAAAAGGATACCAAAATGAGACAATGGATAGTCCGCCATGAGCGGGACGGCGACGACATCTGTGCGCTGTGGGAGAACGAAGACGGCGACAGGTGGTATGTGCAGGTTGTAACTAACGGGGAGGTGCAGTGGTGATGGATAAAGAAACAGAGACAACAATCAACCGATTGTTGGCCGATAACAAGGCGGCGCATGATTTGAACGATTATCTGACAAAGGAAAACAAACGGTTGCGGGAAGAAAATGATGAATTAAAAGACTTATTACAATGCACTGTAAATTACACTGGCGCATCCGTTAGCAGTAATAGGTTTACATTTCATGCCGCACTGAAGGAGGGTGAGTGATGGCAGATAAGCACCTTGTCGCCTGTGTTGCCCTTGTTTGCGCGGCTGTTACCGCAATGCGCGGGGCAGATGGATGGGGATGGTTCATTTTCATTGCGTGTGTATGCATTTAAAATTGTAGGAGGGGGAGTGATGGAATTTAGTTTTTGGAAATTTGAATTTGTGTCCCATGACGGCGGATGGTTTATAGCATGGGATGATGTAATTAAATTAGAATGGCATTCGCGCTGAAGGAGAATGAGTGATGGGTAAGATTCAAGAATGGTATGATTCGTGGCTTTTGGAACAAGCTAAGGAAGCTGTGGCAAATGGTAACTTTAAACCGCACCCGCCAAAGTATGTGTTTCCAAGCGACATTAAAAAAGCTTTGCGCCAACAAGCTGAAGAATGTGAACATGCTGAACGTGACCCTAAAACGGGCATTTCAACGTGGCCCAAAGAAACAACGCTTGAGTGGCAAGCCGCTGATTTGATTGATGAGTATCTTGCAGAAATACGGCAATATGAAAACTTGCGCGATAAGTTTGTGGAACTTTGGCTGGATATGCGCGAACTGTTAGGCGGGGACGATGACGAAACGCTGGCCTGATTACTGGGATTTGTGTCTACAATGTAGATACGCTGATCTAGACCATGTGGCGGATTTTATACATGAAATGATGGATGAAGTAAAAACCATGCATGAAGCATTGTCGAAAATATCCCGTTCACAATACAACGCAGACAGCAAAGACATTGCAAATCAGGCACTAGATGCCAAACCTGCAAGCTTTAAAACAAAAATTAAATTAAAGGTGGTAAAATGACACAATCATTGGTTGGCGTTGAGGCGTTAACAACCCTTAACGATCTTGTATATGCCTATTTAGACGAGTTTAACATGCGGCCAAAACCCAAAGACGTAGGTATTCCGCAGACACGGGCGGAAAAGGCGGCGGAAAACCTTATTCGCGCCTCTCATGCGGAGGAAACGGACTACCAGTCTGTCATGTCAGCAATAAACAAAACTGTTGGGGTTATGCGTGACATTGAACAAGACTTAATTAGCCATGATTTGGGCAAATACATAGACCGCCGCAGGAAGGTGGAGCAACTTGGATCAATTATGCACATCAGTCGCGCCTACCCTGACAGCGCACTGAAGCGTTTAAAAGATATGAGGCCCAAAAAGGTTGTAGACGCCGCCGCTTGATATAGTTTTTCATGGGGCGTAAACTGTTTCCATGACATTTGATGTAAATAATCTATCTGAAGGCGAGGCAAGAATCCTGCGTAGGAAGCTAAAGGCGGCTAACTACGAAGAAAGCTTGTATAACTTTACCCAACGGGCGTGGCGTGAGATTGACTCCGCGCCCTTTGCTGAGGGCGGCTTTGCTTTGCAAGCTATATGTGAGCATTTACAAGCTTGTGCTGATGGTTATATTAGAAATTTAATCATTAACGTGCCGCCTAGATTCTCAAAGTCAACCATTACCGGGACTATGTTCCCAGCTTGGGTATGGACTCAAAGCCTTTCGTCGCCAACTTCTGGGCCGGGAATGCAATTTTTGCACTCCTCCTATGCGATGGGCTTATCTGTGCAAGATTCTGTAAAGTGCAGGCGCCTTATTGAAAGCAAATGGTATCAGACATTGTGGGGCGACAGGTTTAGACTTGTTGGCGATCAAAACACCAAAACGCGCTTTCAGAATGACAAGAACGGTATACGCAACACAGTGTCAGTTGGATCAGCCACGACGGGTCTTGGCGGTAATTATTTGATTGCGGACGATCCTAACAATGCTCAGGAAGCTAATTCTGAAGCTATTGTGGCGTCCACGATTGAGTGGTGGGACATGGCGTGGTCCACCCGCCTTAATGACCCCAAGCGGGGTGTCAAAATAGTTATTCAACAACGCTTGTCAGAGAACGACGTTACGGGGCATATTCTATCCAAGGACATTGGTGAGTGGACGCACCTTTGCTTGCCAATGAGATTTGAAACTGCACGGAGGACGTACAATGTTCTTGTTCCCGCAGAGTTTAATGACGGCGAGCCAGTGGTCTGGACTGACCAAAGAACGGAGGAGGGTCAGCTACTTTGGCCTGAGCGGTTTGGAGATGAAGAAGTTACATTGCTTGAGAAGACCCTTGGCCCCTATGCGGCGGCGGGTCAGTTGCAGCAGCGTCCAGAGCCAGCAGGCGGTGGTATTATTAAACGAGAATGGTGGGGCGAGTGGACTAAAGAAAAGTTTCCACACAATCTAGAAATAGTCATAGCGTCTGTTGATACGGCATTTGGCGCCAAAGAGTTTGAGGGCGACTTTTCTGCCTGCACAATATGGGGCGTATACCGTGACGCTGGCCCGGCATCTGGCGTAATTGGCGCAGACATGACGGGAAACTGGCAGCGTATCTCTGCGGAAGACCGCGAAGCTGACGTGCCAAAGGCAATTCTTATGCATGCGTGGCAGGGGCGCATGGAACTTCATGAACTTGTCAACAAAATAGGACAGTCTGCCCGTGAATGGAAGATTGACTACCTGCTGATTGAAAACAAGGCGTCCGGCATTTCCGTCAGCCAAGAACTGCGACGGTTATTTGGCTACGAAAATTACGGCGTCAGATTAATTGACCCTAAGGGGATGGATAAGGTCGCCAGAACCTATTCCGTTCAACATCTGTTTTCTGAGGGGATGATTGTGGCGCCAACGGATGCTGGCGGCGATGTTTTCCGTGTTTGGGCTGAGATGGTCGTGGCTCAATGCGCCACATTTCCCAAGGGAAAACATGATGACTTACACGATACGGTAACGCAGGCGCTAAATTGGCTGCGCGGGACAGGAATGCTTCAGCGTGGCGCTGAGCGGACCGCTGAACTTGCGGGAAATAATATGTTCCGGGGAAGTAGGGAAAGCCAGCCATTGTATCCCGTCTAATTGCATGCTATGTAAAAAATTAACCACAGGAGAGTATAATGCCTAAGCATACTTGGTCAATAACACTCAATCCGTATGATCATTCCGGCCACACCCACAAGACGGTCAAGGCTGATTCGTGCAGCGTCTACGACGGCAGAATTGCTTTTTATAACAACGTGCCTAGAACTGAGGAAGACCCGTTTCCTGAAAGCCTGCTTATTGCTTACATCCCAACAGACCGCGTGTTTGAGTTGGAAATATTAGACGATGAGACGGGTGAGCCAGTGGGTTTTTTGTTCGAGGGGTGCAATTAAATGGCAGACAACCCCCACTTTATGACGCCAGAGGAAATGTCCAAGGTAATTTGTCCCTTTGGAAGAGGAAATGGCATACCCGGCAAAGAAGTCGTTATTGACGGGCAAATCCTTGGCAAGCCTTGCGTTTCAGAATACTGCGCCGCATGGCGGTGGGCCAGTTATTATGAAGAAGACGAAAATGACATGATATACAGCGATGACTACGGCTATTGTGGGCTGATTGGCATATGAGTGATGAATTAAAGACAATTAACTCCGTCGTTACCAAGGATTTGGGCGACGGATATATCAAAATTGTTATGATTATAGACAACAAATACCACGAATATCGTGTAAAGCGGCACGTTGCGGTAAGTTTTATACAAGCACTAGCAGGTTCACTTGACGGTGATTTGCATATCGTGTAAATAAGCAAGCGTCTTTAAAGGAGACGCAAAATGATGACGTGGAATCACCGGGTAGTTAAGTATGAGACCCGCAATTTGTTTGGCGACCCAGACGTTGGATACGCCATTCACGAGGTTTTTTACGACAATAACGGCAATGTTCAGGGCATGACATCAAATCCTGTGAAGCCTTGGGGCGACACAAAGGATGAATTGAGGTTGGAACTGATGCGCATGCTTGACGCGCTGACCAAGCCTGACCTTGATTACGATGACAAGGATGACGACGAGGCATTTGCGAATAAAGCATAATTAGCCTATAGTGCGCGGGATATTCTTACAGGAACCCGCACATGGCACTGACGCCCGGACTTGTCCCAAACATACGCCTTGATCAAGAACAACCTGATTTACCCTCTGTGGAGGGGCAAGACACCATTGTCGTAATGGATGCTGACGAAGATGCTGATCAGCCAGAAATGGACGTTGATGGCAATGTTCTCCGTATTGACCACGGGGATGGCTCTATTAGCGTTTCCCTTGACGGGCGTCCTATTGAGTCTTCTAAGAAAAAGAAAACTGAGGGCTGGTATGCCAACTTGGCTGAAGAAATTAACGAGACTGACTTATCCGCGATTGCTCATCAGCTTATTAAGGGCATTGAGGAAGATATTGATTCTCGCAAGGAGTGGATTGAAGACCGCGCACAGGGTCTACGACTTCTGGGCCTTAAGATTGAAATTCCAAATCAGCAAGGTACGGCTGATGGCGCACCTGTTGAGGGAATGTCCCGTATCCGCCACCCGCTCTTGCTGGAATCCGTATTGCGCTTTCAGGCGAATGCGCGGGCAGAGTTACTGCCCACTGACGGGCCTGTCAAAATCAGAGTAGACAGCAATCAAGACTCGCCGCAAATGGACCAGCAGGCGGAATATCTTGAGAAGGATTTTAACCATTACCTCACCGTGACTGCAAAGGAATATTATCCTGACACGGACAAGATGCTTTTTATGTTGGGCTTTGGCGGGTCAGCCTTTAAGAAGGTTTACTTTTGCCCCCTGCGTAACCGTCCCGTTTCTGAAACGGTTGATGCTGATGACCTTATTGTCAACAATGAAGCAACGGACCTTTCAAATGCTCGCCGGATTACCCACAGAATCTCTATGCGTCCTACGGTTGTCAAAAGAATGCAGATTATTGGCGCATACCGGGACGTTGACCTTGGACAAGCCAAGCAAAAGGAACTTGACGCTGTTCAAAAAGAGAAAAACGCAATTCAAGGAACTCAAGACGATATCAACGTCGCGGAAGATCGTGACCGCGAAATATATGAGTGCTACTGCGAATTAGACATTCCGGGTTTTGAGCATGAAATTGACGGCGAGTCGTCCGGCTTGGAAGTCCCTTACCGCGTTACCATAGACGTGTCGTCTAAGCAGATTTTAAATATTGTACGGAATTATGATGAGCAGGATCAAGACCTACCAGAGGCAGGCACACACTTTGTTAAGTATGACTTTGTGCCGGGTCTCAAGTTTTATGGCATGGGTCTACTTCACATTCTAGGCAATACGACCAATGGCTTGACTGCCGTTTGGCGCGAATTGCTTGATGCTGGTATGTACGCCAACTTCCCCGGCTTTTTGTATGCCAAAACTTCTGGACGTCAGAATAGTAACATATTCCGCGTTCCTCCGGGCGGCGGCGCGCAAATTGACACGGCTGGCATGCCCATCCAGCAAGCCGTTATGCCATTGCCTTACAAGGAGCCATCCAGCGCATTGGGTGCATTTGCGGAGACCATTAGCCAATACGGCCAGCGCCTTGGTGGCACCGCTGAGATGCAAGTGGGCGAGGGTAAACAAGACGCCCCTGTTGGCACGACATTGGCCATCATTGAGCAAGCCCAGAAGCTTCTCAATAGCGTTCACAAGCGTTTACACGCGGCTCAAGCTGAAGAGTTCCAGTTGCTTGCGCAGTGTTTCCGCGACCACCCTGATTCGTTCTGGCAGCGCAACAAGCGCCCAGCGGGCCAGTGGGATGAGCGGACATTTTTGTCCGCCTTGGATAACTATGATTTGGTTCCGCAAGCTGATCCTAACACGGCCAGCCATATTCAGCGCGTCATGAAAGTGACGGCCCTCGTGCAGTTGGCTCAGCAGGCGCCTGACTTGTACAACCTTGACGCGGTTAACCGTGAAGCCTTGTTAACACTTGGCTGGGCTAACCCTAGCACGTTGCTGCGTGACGTTCAGAACCAGCCGCCACCACCAGACCCGCAGGCTCAGGCCGCGCAGATGGCTGGACAGGCGGCAATGATTACGGCGCAATCTAAGATGATGGAAGCGCAAGCCAAGACGGCTGAGTTGCAGTCTAAGATGGGCGCGAATCAGCAAATGTCGCCAGAGGATCAAATCCAATTGGCTGAAATCCGGCAGAAGGGCGTTGACTCTGAGTTGGATGCCATCAATCGCAAGCGCGACCGTGAAAGCCGTGAACGTCTTGCGGCGGTTAAGTTTGCAGAAGAAATGGCCCGTAACCCACAAGGCCTTAACATTGCTCGCCAACTCATTGATCCGGGCATGTTGCAGCGTCTTGAGGGCAACGAACCTGAAATGGCACCACAGCCCGGCGGCGTTATACAGTAGGTAAAACATGAGTGAAGCTGAATTAACTGATCCATTAGGTCGCTTGCTGCCCGGCTATACATTAGGGACTGAGACTGTATTTCCGCGTGGTGGCGGTACAGGGTCTAACATCCCTGACGATGTGATAAATGCAATTAATTTAGCTAAACAAGAATTACCATCTAATATTGTTCCTAATGCAGCGGCTAATCAAGCTGCGTATGCAAGAAATAATATTGAAGAAGCTGTAGCTCGTGCTGAAGCTCGCAGCCGTGGAGAGTTCCCACCATATACAATGCCTTCTAGTGTCCAATCAGATTTAGGATCATTAGGGCCATCTCCTGCGGCGAATTTATCTGTAGGCATGGGTCACAATAGGCCAACAACTACCACAACATTGCAAGAATTAGCGGATCAAGCGGGAATGACGCCCCGCGATTACGGTTCGCGGTTTTCTAAAGTGCTATCAAGAACTCCATACGAAGAGTGGAGTTATACACACCAGCCATATCGTGATATGCAAGAGCGGAAAATTTTTGATCCGCAATCAATGAAGACAGGCGACGTAATTATTCCATTTTTTGGAGATTTAACGTCCGCTGGCCGCAGAATTACAGATATTAATAGCAATCGGCTTCACTTTCCCACTGATACTGAAGGTGGGGAAGGTTATATGCGCATGACTCCAGACATTTGGGCATCTGGTCAATCAATTGTATCTGGTCTTGCGAACAAAGCGGGCGCGGCGGTAGAAGAGTCAAAAAAACTAGGGTATGAAAATCCTGATGTGTATGGCGTACACGTTGGCATGGGGCCGCGATCTGGTGACTTTTCTATACATACAGCAAAAGCACTTTTAGGGATGTTGGACCCGTCAAGAATTAGCGCATCAGACGCTCAAAAATTTAATGACTTTATGAAAGCACAACAAATTTCTTCAGCGGGTAAAGAAGTTTACAAGCCATTTGAAGATTTCCCCGGTTTATATTCAGACGAATTGCATGATTATTTAATGAAGCAAGGTCAGGGCGACGCAAGAATAAAATTCTCTAAAGGAATGGATACTTCTGAATTATTAAAACGCGGATTTCCTGACGTTGGCGCGGCGAGATTTGCTACAACAGAACCTTTGTTGGGGGGATTACCTACATACTCAACAGGTATGTCAATTGGTAAATTAAATATGGAAAATCCAGTATCTAAATCTCCAACAGTTCCAGTTGGTTCATATCCTATCTCTATGCCGGGAACATATGAAGGTGGATTTGAGACGCCTATTTACAAAGACAAAGTATTTCGTGATTTTGCTAATGCGTATAATCTTAGAACGCCAAATGCAACGGCTCCAGCAAAATACAAAGCTTATGCAGGAAGCACTGCGTATCAAATTGTTGACCCAGAATTAAAAGATTCACTTAGTGAGGCTATGGAATTAGCTAAACGTGGCCGTGCCGATGGTGGTGAGGTCAATGACGACATTGCGCATGCTTTGCGTATAGCCCGCAAGCACTTTGATGATGGCGGCGATGCTGGCGGTGGCGGTGATGCTGGCGGTGGCGATAATGTCCGTGCGGATAGCGTTTCTCAATCAGAACAACGGTCTGCTGATCAACAAGCACAGGCTGATCAACAAGCACAGGCTGACGCACAAACGCAAGCAAATCAAAATGTTGCGCCAGAATCTCCGTCTATTGTGGATTCAGCCCTCAATGTTGTTAATCAAATGTTTGGCGTTTCTCCCGCTGAAGCTGCTAATCTTCCATCGCAACCTTCAATTGCCCCGCAAGGAAACATTGCTGACATACAACCTGCTCCTGTAAATGTCCCAGATAATGCTGTAACTACACCAACAATAGATCAAGCTATGGCGGCTGCTTTGGCTGCGGCGGCTAATGGTCCTGTAGATACACTTGGCGCAAATTCCCCGTTAGCCAATCCAAATGTTAATCAATTAACCGGAACAGACACCAGTTACCTTTATGGACCCGCAAGCCCATCCAATCCACCGCTTAGTGGGCCAATAACAACTGCATCTGGCATGTCCTCTCAAATGCTTGACGCTTCAGCGGCTCAAATGGTGGAAGCGCAACAATTAGCTGATGCTAATGCCGCCGCTCAACAGCAAGCGGCAATTAATGCAGTTGTAAGTGGTGCTAATTATACTGAACCTACTCCAATAGAAGCAGTATCAATCCCTAACCCATTTGCTGACACTACAGATAAATACACGGCTGCGGCGGCGACCGGAGCCGCAAATTTAAGCGACATGACAAATATTTTAAATCGTCAGGGCGCTTTAACAAGTGCGTCAGGTACTCCAGCGCAATCTCTTGCGGCGGTACAACCAGCTTCACAAGAAGATGCAATAAATGCTGTTTTAACTGGTGCAAATTATACAAAACCCGCCGCAACATCTCCAATTTACTCAAATGCGGCACAGCAAGCTGCTATTAATGCGGTTTTAAATTCAGGGCAGCCTGTTGACCCAATGCAAGCAGCATTAAAAAGGCTAGATACTGAGGCATCAAAAGATGTGGCGGTAAAACAAGCTTTAGCATTGGCCGGAAAAGGTGCTGGCACGGAAACGGTTGCAACTGAACCAAATACTCAACCAACTGCAACTACTCCCAAAGTTACAGGCTCTGGTTTAGCGGGCGGCCCAACAACGCCTGTGGCGCAAGGTTCAGAAACATACGTTCCATCAGACCCAATTTTGGCCCGCACTTATGGGTTAACGCCAGACGTCAATCAATTTACTGACCCTTACAGAAATATTCCCGTAGATAGCGTAGAAGACCCTCGCATGATTGCGGCTTACAATAATAACGTGGCCCAAGTTATGGCGGGTAATCCTAATTTCACTAGCGATCAATTAAATAGGGCGTTGCAATCCCCCCAAAATTCTGTGGCGGCTATGGCATTGGGTGCAAGGACGCCGTTAACTGTAGATGCTAGAGGCAATCCTACGTTAGGCAGTTCATTTAATAAACTCATTGAAGATGTTACAAATCCATTTGTGCCAATGTATTTACCTGATGGTTCATTAAACCCCGCCTATAATAAAATAAACACAGACCCACGGTATAATGCCAACCCTGAGTTAACTGGTCAGTCTATGGCGCCGGGTTATCAGGCTCCTGAAAGAGTTGGAGGGGGCAATACTCAATCTACGCCATACGTTCCTGACGTTACGCCTGTTGCGACGGCTACTATTCCTCCACAACCAGTAATTCCGGGCAAGCCTATCCCTTATGTATACCCAGCAAGCACACCCTATAAGAATTTAGGCGCAAGTCTTGCCAAATATGCTAATGCTATTGATTGGTCTAAAGTCCCTAACTACAGACTAGCTTCTGGTGGTTCTGTGGGAGAAAACAATGCGTTGGCTAATTCTATACGACTGTTAAGAATGCAGAACAGATCATGAACATCTATTGTACAAATTTGGTAAATAGGCTAATATTCCCTTATTACACCTGCGGACGCGCAGTGAAGGAGCAGACTTATGCATGAGTATCTTAAACAGGCCCGTGAGGGTGCAGCCAAGAAGTTAAAAGGCATCCAGAGCGGTGAGCCTCATACTAAAGTTGACTCCTCGTCGTGGTCGCCGCCTGAGATGCTTGAGGCGGACAAACAGACTGGCATGCGCCCAGTCAGCCCACGTCAGTATAAGTCTGGCGGCAAGGTACACGGCGTACATGCCAAAAAGCGCGCAGATCGCAAGGCCCGTAAAGAGGGTGGCCGCGCAATGTCTGTAGACGGTTACATCAACCGCGACAACAAAATGGCTAATGACGAACGCGCTGGTGTTAAGCACACGGGCGGCATGAAGCGTGGTGGCCGTACTCACAAGGCTATGGCTGGTGCCGTTGGTGATGCTCCAATTGCAGGCGCCCCATTAGCTGGTCGCCCAATGCGGGGCATGCGTCCAATGCGCCCAATGATGGCTCGCCCTCCAGTTGGTATTGCGCCGGGTATGGCAGGCAAGCCAATGATGAAAAAGGGCGGCAAAGTTCATCGTGGACATTATGCGAATGATGGTTTTGTCCCCGGCATTGACCCAGAGGGGCAGGATCAGATCACACAAAAAATTCAAAATGATGATGGTTTCCGTATGGGCGCACGGGGGCGTGGGTTGCCTGCTGATGGTGAGCCAGTGTTCAAGAAAAGCGCGCCAATGGTTGACCCTAACCTGCATTCTGGCCCCAAAGCACCTCGCTACGCCGATAAGATGGGCGCTAAAAAGGGTGGTAAAATTCGTTCTAAGCATGCCAAGGGCGGCGCAGCGCATCCTGATGAGGCGGAAGACAAGGCACTCATTAAGAAGATGATTAAGTCATCTGCTATGAAGCGTGATGAACATTGCTGGGGCGGTGAAGCTAAGTCTAAAAAGGCTGAAGGCGGACCAACCAAGTGGATTCAAGGCGCTATTAAGCATCCGGGTTCGCTTCACAAGGCTCTTCATGTTCCTGCTGGAGAAAAGATTCCTGCTAAGAAGCTTGAGAAGGCTGCACACAGTGACAATCCAAAGTTAGCTAAAAAGGCTAATTTGGCTAAAACATTGAAGCGCATGCATCACGCTGACGGCGGCGAGGCTGGCCGTGGCTTGTATGTCCGTCAAGGTTATCCGCATGAAGTTCCGGGTGTTGACGGTGGCCGTGTTGCTCGCAAGCATGGCGGTTCAACCAAAGGGAAGACTAACGTCAACATCATGATCCACCCACATAGCGGCATGTCGCAGCCTCCTGTGATGCCTCCAATGGGTGGGCCAATGATGCCACCTCCACCACCACCACGCCCTCAAATGCCTCCAATGGGCGGCATGCCTATGGGCGCACCTATGGGCGGTGGCGCGCCTGCATTACCTCCAATGGGTGCGGCTCGTCCGGGTATGCCTCCAATTGGTCGCAAGATGGGCGGTAAGGTTGAGCATGTGATTGACCATGCGGCGGGTGGCGGCTTGGGCCGTCTTGAGAAGATCAAGGCTTACGGCTTAGATTAACCCGTCTAAAACTTCCTAATGGTATAGGAATAGATACCGTGCGGTGTGTATACATTCCGCATGGTACAAACATATAGCAGCCTCTTAGAGTATGAAATTGGCCGCCTCATAGACGAGGCGATTGCTGATGAGCTTGCTATTCTCGTTAACGGAAACGTGGACGACATCAAAGATTACAAATTTAGAGTGGGCGTGATTCGCGGCTTGCAGAGGGCCAGAGAACTCATGTCTGAAGCTGACCGCATTATTCAAACAGGTGAAAGAGGATAAGTATGCCGTATACGCGGATGCATCACGACGTAGACCCAAAGGAATCTATTCTTAAAGAATTGGGCGACATTAAAGATATTGAAGTGTTTAACACGCATGTTTTGATTGCAACATATGTGCGCCCTAACAAGACCAAAAGCGGTATTCACTTAACGGATAAGTACGTTGAGGAAGACAAGTATCAAGGCAAAGTTGGTCTTGTGGTCAAAAAAGGGCCATTGGCATTTATTGACGACGATCAAGATTGGTTCAAGGGCGTTGAAGTTAATGTCAACGACTGGGTGTTTTACCGCCCATCTGATGGCTGGTCTATGAACGTGCATGGCGTTCAATGCCGCGTTTTGCGTGACATCGACATCCGTGGCCGCATCCCGGCACCTGATGCAGTTTGGTAAGGAAATTCCAAATGGAACAAGTAGATGAAGAAATTACCGTTCTTGACGACGCCCCAGAGGCGGCTGGTGAAGAGAACAAAACGGAAACAAAAGTAGCGGCAAATGATTCGCAGACGCCGGAAGATGGCATTGCGGAACTGAAGGCTCGCCTTGAGGAGGAAAAGAAACTCCGGTTTGAGGCAGAAAGCCGCGCCCAACAAGCGCAACAGACGGCTACAAAGGCTGCCGCTGAAGTACAAGACAGCAATCTCCAACTTATTACTGGGGCGATTGATAAGCTTAAGCGCGAATCTGATTACCTAAAGTCTCACTTTAAAGAGGCCATGACTTCAGGTGACTACGATGCGGCTGCTCAAATTCAGGAAACGATGTCATTAAATGCTGCAAAGTTGTTGCAGCTACAGAATGGCAAGGCTTCCCTTGAGGAGCGTTTAGCTAACCCACAACCAGCGGCGCCACAGAGCAATGATCCGGTTGAACGAGTAGCTTCAACGCTGTCGCCACGATCCGCCGCATGGATCAGGGCGCATCCTCAGTGCATCACGGACCAGCGCATGTATCAGAAGATGGTTGGCGCTCACAATATTGCTATGGCTGACGGCTATATTGTTGATTCTGATGCATATTTTGACGCAATTGAGCAACAATTAGGCTTCAGAAAGGCTTCGCCAGCACAGGTTGATGACGGTGAAGACATTGCATTGTCTGCCGCCGCTGCTCCGGTTCAGAAACGGAATGCTCCAGCCGCCGCTCCCACCACACGAACTGCGTCCGGTACGCCAAGCAAGTCTCAAGTGGTGCGTCTAAGTTCTGAAATGCGTGAGATGGCGTCAATGATGGGCATGTCCCCTGAAGACTACGCCAAGAACATGGTCGCGTTGAAGCGCGAAGGTAAACTTAACTAATAGGAGAGCCAAATGGCTGAGAATGAAACCAAACTTACTAAATTAACCCCTAAAAAATCAACTTCTGACATTCGCCCAGATGTTCGCGGAGAATTGCGGGAGGAAAGCCCCGCAGAACGTGCGGCGAAACGTGTTGCTGAAATCCGCAAACACCGTCAAGGTTTAGATATGGACAACACGGATCAGTATTTCATTGATCCATACATTGTTCCAGAGGGCTGGTCATATGAATGGAAGCGTAAAACCATTTATAATCAGGAAGACCCGTCATACCAAATCCGTTTGGCTGACGCTGGCTGGACGCCAGTTCCGGCAACTCGTGACGCCCGCCACAAGGCTATGATGCCAACGGGAAATTACGCCACGATTGAGCGGGACGGCATGATTTTGATGGAGCGTCCTAAAGAGTTGACAGATGAAGCAAAAGCTATAGAATTGCGTCGTGCTAGGAACCAAGTCCGTTCTAAGGAACAACAGCTTAGCACCACACCTGATGGCACAATGACCCGCGAGGATGCTCGCGTCCGTCCTCAGGTGAAAAAATCATACGAGGCTATGCCTGTTCCTAATGAATAAGGACGGCCTCTAACCTGCCCTGTGGGAGGCGGGTTATCTTGTCGGGGTTAGCAGTGCTTGGCGCATAGTAACCTCATCACTCAGGAAAAATTGCTATGGCTAATACGCAAGCGTATTTTGGCTTTACGCAGTATCAGGGTGGTGCGGGTGGTGCGCCTACGTTCGCTCAATCCGTACGCCGTATTGCGTCGAGTTCAGGTGCTATCTACACTGGCGATCCAGTAATGCCAGCGGTAAGCAGCGCCAACGGTTACATCGTTCAGGCTTCCCCCGGCACGACGACCCTCGCGGGTATTTTTGTTGGCTGCAAGTACCTCAACACATCTCTTGGCCGCACGGTCTGGTCTAACTATTGGCCCGGCTCCGGTGCAACGGGTGACGTTGAAGCTTACGTCATTGATGACCCTAATGCTCGTTTCATCGTTCAGACAAGCACAACCTCGTTCCCAATCACGGGTACCCTTTCCACGCAGACTTCTGGCGTTCAGGGCCAATACGCCCAGTTCTCCATTGGAACGGGCAACACGTCAACTGGCCGTTCCGGTGCGTATCTTTCGTCCGTTGGAACGACTGTCACTTTCCCATTCACCATTGTGGATTACCAAGTTGGTTTCCAAAACGGTGGCGACCCAACCTCGCAGTACTGCAACGTAATCGTTGGCTTCAACAACGAAATCTTCCGCAGCAACGGCGCTGGCCCAACTGGCATCAGCTAAGGAGTAAGGTGTTATGGCTGTTAATCTAAGTCAGATCAGAGACCTTCTCCTCCCCGGTCTACGCGGGGTAGAAGGCAAGTACGAGATGATTTCATCTCAGTACGACAAAATCTTCACGAAGCACGAATCAAAGATGGCTTTGGAACGCACGGCAGAAATGCGTTACCTTGGCCTCGCACAGCTTAAGACTGAAGGCGGCCAGACCGCTTTTGATTCTAATGCTGGCGAACGCTTCGTCTGGAACCAAGAGCACACTGAAATTGCTCTGGGTTACGCAATCACCCGCAAGGCGATTGACGATAACCTCTACAAGACCCAGTTCATGCCATCCAACCTTGGCCTCGTGGAATCTTTCCAGCAGACTAAGGAAATTTATGGCGCGAACATCCTTAACACGGCAACGACGTACAACGCAGCAGTTGGCGGTGACGGTGTAGCACTCTGCTCCACGGCGCATCCTATTGACGGTGGTACGGTTGCTAACACGCCAACGACTCAGGTTGACTTGAACGAAGCCACCTTGCTGAATGCAATGATTGCAGTCCGCACGAACTTCAAAGATCAGGCTGGCTTGAAAATCTTTGCCCGTGGCCGCAAACTAATCGTTCCTCCACAGTTAGAACCAGTTGCAATCCGTCTCACGAAGACTGAATTGCGTCCGGGTACTGCGGACAACGACGTCAACGCGATCATGATGACGGCAGGTGGTCTCAGCGAAGGCTATATGGTCAACGACTTCTTGACCTCAGCTTACGCTTGGTTCCTCCTCACCAACATTGATGGCTTGGCGTATATGGAACGCATTAAGTTTGAAACAGACATGCAAGTCGATTTCGTGACTGACAACTTGCTTGTTAAGGGCTACGAGCGTTACTCGTTTGGTTACTACAACTGGCGCGCGATCTACGGCTCGTTCCCAACCTCGTAAGGAGAAGGCACTATGGCTGATACAGCATTCTCCGGTCCACTGATTGTATTTGGGCAAAACCCATCGCAACCATCGGACTATAACCCTGACCTAGGCTCCTCGCTATTTTATGCGGGGGGCGGCATCCTTGATCCGCGTCTTCCATTCACCTACCTTCCGGGTGAATCGCAGTCCGCTCAAGACTTTGGCTGGTATGGCTTTAGTGACATTGTTTCGTTCACGGGTGTCCCATACACAAACGCAGCGGCAGCAATTGTTGCCTCTGCAAACCCCACAAGCGCGACTCTTTCGCTTGTTACGACTAACTCCGCTACTACTGGCGTCTACTATTCGTCCAACTTTACCCGGTCAGATACGGGCGCCACGGACACGGTTTTGGCACTTGATGCCTATGCTTCAGTTACCGCTTCAGCAACGAACGGTATCCTGACTGTTACGGCAAACAGTGGCATGCCAATTGGTCCGGGAATGGTTCTTCTGTCCTCTTCTACGACGGTGACAGGCGGAACCCTTGGTGCAACTTCTGGCGTCTATATCGGCTCTCAGATTACGACGACAGGAACTTCATCAACGGTTGGTAACGGACAGACTGGTACTTATCAGCTAAGTCAAAACGTAACATTCACGTCTGGTACGGTTACTTTGGCCTATCCAAACGTGCAATCTTGCGCAATCCCAACAAACATCCAGACGCCATCAATTTGGCTTTGGAACCCAATGGCAATGGTTGGCCGTGCAGTAAGCGTTACTGCAGCAGCCAGCGCCACTTATGCAACCGCGACGGTTAACGGCTACGATGTCTACGGATATCCAATGTCTGAAGCCATCACGATTTCAGCGGGTAACGCAGTAAACGGCAAGAAGGCGTTTAAGTATATCAAGTCTGTGGTGCTTTCCGGCGGCACGGCTGATACGACCCACGCTTACTCTGTTGGTACGACTGCAATTGTTGGCTTGCCAATCCGTTCAGATACCTCAGCAGAAGTTGTTGTTAACTCTGGTAACTCTCAGACTGCACCAGCGGTTAACACGGGCTTTGCTGCAAACGGGTTCTTACCTGCTGACCGTACTACACCGTCCGCCACAACGGGCGATGTCCGTGGCACGATTGACCTTGCGAATGCGTCGGGCGTCAATCTCACGCCGTCTACTGGCACGAACAAGTATGTGTTCCGCCAGATACCTCAGGCCTACAATGTCCAGTCTGCAACTGGCTTGTTTGGTCTTACCCAGTACTACAACTTCTAAGGGAATAGGCCATGAAGAAGGTCCATAAGTCAGAAGACGGTACGCACGGCGAAATGTACGCTGATGCTGCTGTGAAAGACGTGTACGCTGGCGCAAATTCGCCAACTGAACACGAAGCACAAGAACGCAAGCATGGCGGTCGCACCAAGCGCAAGCATGGTGGCCATGTTGCCCATCACAATGCAAAGCACAAGGAGCATCATCACGAGCATCCTAAGGCTGAGCATCGCGCAAAGCGCAAGCGTGGTGGTCACGTTCACCCAGAGCATGCAATGCATGGTGAACATGCTAAGCATCGTGCAGATCGTAAGGCCCGCAAGCATGGTGGCGAGATTGGTGCAAACATGCACCCACTTTCCACGGCTGCTAAGGGAACTGAGCCAAAGGCTCACAAGTCTTACGAGCCTGAACACGATTAATATAAGCGAGGGGGTGTAAAAAGCCCCCTCACTTTCTCATGGGTGCCATATGACCGCAGCATGGACACGTTCTGAAGGCAAGTCACCGTCCGGCGGATTAAACGCCAAGGGACGCGCTTCTGCACGAGCAGAAGGCCATAATCTCAAGGCGCCAACGAAGGATAAAGATAATCCTCGTCATGACAATTTTTGTAGCAGAATGACCGGAATGCGCCGTAAAATGACTGGCTCAGCTAAAGCTGCTGATCCAGATAGCCGCATTAATAAATCACTCCGTAAGTGGGGTTGCTAATGTCTGATAAGCCATTTTGGGAAACTAAACTGCCCAAAGACCATCACACAAAGCACTTGTCGCATAAGCAGGAACAAAGTGCTAAAGCTAGGGCAAGGGCTGCGGGTAGACCTTGGCCAAATCTCGTCGACAACGCCGCTGCGGCACGGAAAAAAGGTAAGTAATTATGGCTACGATTTCTCAATCCGGCGTTATCTGGGATTCAATTACTAAGAACGGCAAGCATGAGCCATTTGAATTGCAGGTAGGCCGTGGATTAATTACCAACCACCAGCCCGTAGAAATTTTTGGTTACAGCACACAGGTTGCGGGTACTGCTCTTGGCCCATTGTGGGAAGGCTTAACGCAATCTGGCGGCGCATATGCCTATCCGGGAACTGCTGGTGTTGTTGTTCTTCTCAGCGCGTCTGGCGCAACTGATGCTGGTTTGATTGTTCAGGTCAACGGTTTGGATGCAAACTACAATTTGCTTTCTGAAGCCGTCACTTTAAACGGTTCAGGCACTGCGACGACAACCAATTCGTTTTTCCGTATTAATGGCATGTTTATAACGAATGGCGTTAATGCGGGTATTATTACGGGTAAGATTGCTACTGTTCTTTATGCCCAGATCAACGCAGGTGTTGGTCAGACGCAGATGTCGCTTTATACCGTGCCAAAAGGTTACACGTTCTATCTGTCATATGTTCAGGGCAACGCAAGTATCGGATTTACGTCCAGCAACTACATGATTTTTGCTGAATACAATAAATTCAATCTTGCCAGCACAACCCAAGAAAACGGATACAATTACACGTTGAATGGCAACACGACATTGCTGTCGCAGTCACCATTTGTGCAAATCTTTAACATTCCATATACGGTCCCCGTGGGACACCCCGGCGGAACGGATATCCAGTTCCAAATGAAGTCCAATACAGGCGGTCCATTTGTTGGTTCAATCTTCGCAGGTGGTTATCTTATTGCTGATGCTACTAACACGAACTTCTAATTAGGAGTCGTTATGACCACGAGCAATACATATGCTTTCTCCCCAAGCTTAGGCGAACTTACAATTTATGCTTTTAACACAGCAGGAGTAAGGGCAACTGCCCTTACTCAAGAGCATATGGAATCGGCTCGTATGGCGACTAACTTAATGTTGTCTCGCTGGGCCAACCAAGGCGTTAATCTTTGGAAAGTTGAACTTGTGACGGTTAATCTTGTCACGGGAACTTCCACGTATAGCGTTGACCCAAATGTGGTTATGGTTTTGGATGCTTATGTCACGACGACAAATAGCGGACAGAATGTAGACCGCATTATTCTTCCAGTCAGCCGTACAGAATACGCTTCTTATCCCAATAAGACGCAACAAGGCTTCACCACGATATACTGGTTTGATCGTCTTATTAGCCCAACATTGACTGTCTGGCCTGTCCCAAACACATCTAATGGGCCGTCTACATTATCATATTACGCAGTGACACAAATTCAGGACAGCAACTTTACGGGCGGACAAACGGTTGATATTCCGTATCGTTGGTTGGAAGCTTTTGCTAATGGCTTGGCGTATCGTTTAGCCCGTATATGGAACCCTGCATTAGTTCAAATGCTTAAAGCTGAAGCAGATGAGTCGTATGCAATAGCTGCTCAACAGGACGTTGAGTATGTGCAGATGTATGTGTCGCCTCAGGTCTCCGGCTACTGGCGCAATTAAGGAGGCATAAATGGGTTATGCTTCTCAAGCGGGGCGGGCAAGAACATCGTCTAAAAATCCGCAGGCGCATGCAATTTGCGACAAGTGTGGATTTCGTTATAACCACGTTGATTTAGCTTGGCAATTTGATTGGA
>Ga0208499_1000288_pt1 | contig 20271 bp, 36 predicted proteins | sample CryBogCBE07Jul09_FD_185504 | JGI IMG/M metagenome (GOLD analysis project Ga0208499, IMG submission 185504) | Freshwater microbial communities from Crystal Bog, Wisconsin, USA - CBE07Jul09 (SPAdes) (version 2) | ecosystem: Environmental > Aquatic > Freshwater > Lake | place: Crystal Bog... | reverse complement strand
TCACTTCACGCTCTGCTCCAGCCGCCTTGTCTATCGCCTTGCTCACGTCCAGCGACTTCGGGAACCCCGAGCCGTAGAGCCACATAATCTGGTCACGGATCTCGAAGCCTGCGTCCTCGATGGCGACGGTCATGCGGTGGTAGGTGCGAGAGCCGGAGAACGCCAGCAGGTGGCCGCCTGGCTTCAGCACACGGAGACACTCGGCCCACAGGTCTTGGTTGTAGGCAATGCCCGAGGCGTCCCACGACTTGCCCATAAAGCCCAGTTCGTAGGGTGGGTCGGTGACGATTGAGTCCACGCTGTTGTCGGCCAGCGTCTTGAGCGTTTCGAGGCAATTCCCTTTTAGTAGCATGCTACAACTCTAACACAATTCCGCCTAATACATAAAGACCCCCACCTTGCGGCGAGGGTCTTTATGTTTCTCAAGTACCGACAGGAACTTTGTTGTATCGGTCCATACCAACTGGAATTGGCTGTATTGACGCGACAACATCAAATACAACTGGACATACTCATACTACCACACTTGCGGGGGACCTAAAAAATTTCTGAAGCACCGAGGTGCATACGCACAGGGACCCCCTGGCCTAAACCAAGGGGTCCCTATCGCTTACCGCAGTTCGAACTGGATTTTCCGGTAATCCGAGTATAGCAGAGAAAGGGGGTCAGCGCACCGCCGACCGCATACAATTCGGACTAGTACTCGTCGGTCTTTGGCGGGTTGTCGCTGATCGGCTCGCTGGAGAACTTCGCGGCAAGAACAGCGCACCCAGCGCAGTTACACATCTTGTCACAGCCACAGGTGATGCACATTATTTCTTCCTCGCTTTTCCGGCCTTGGACAGAGCAATGGCAACCGCCTGCTTCTGGGGCTTCCCCGCCTTCATCTCGGTCTTAATGTTGGCCGAGACTGTTTTGGCAGAGCTTCCGCGTTTTAAGGGCACGTACAAGTGTATCAGCGGTGATACCAAAAAGTTACGCCGGAAGGACTTGCGCCGCGCCGCGGATGGTGTATCATGGGTGTATCGCCATTGGTAGCGGTCGTGCGTGGAAGTCGCCGCGGAGTGTGAGCCTGGAAACAGATACTCGCCGTAGTTAGCCGGTTAGAGCGGTATTAGGTTGGCGCACGTCTGAACACAGATGAAACGGCAAGAACTACCGACTTGGTTCACAGCCTCTCCTTGCGCCGTGCGGTGGTAGCAGCCTGTCAAGAATTACAAAAAGGTGAGGGAAAGTCGGGCGAGTTGTTTTTAAACGCTTTTAACCCTTGCTAAGAAAATGCGATGAGGACAGACGGTTAGCAAGGACTACAGACCCGTGCGATGACTCCAGTCTATGAAGTCCGGTGACAGTGGTTTTGCTAGTACAAATTAAAGCTGGTTTGACAGACGCCTTTGTCCCGAACCTGGCGGTTCGTGACGTGAGGGTTTTTAAATTAAAAATGTATGCGATCTGTGTAAAACCCCTGGTAAATATGGCGATAATGACAGTTCTCCGTAGAGAGGATAACCAATCGGGCGAACGACCCCCGTCTCGGCACACTACCAGTCAGACACGCGAGTTGGCTCAGTGAGTGATGGTGCGAGAGTAGGGTGGACGAGGGAATGGCTAACACCACAACTACACAACTACATCACCGGATCTTCACGCATGGCAGACACGCGAGACACGATCAACGCGGCATAGCTCGCGCTAGTGACGTAGAATAGATCGTGATAATGCGCCAGGAATTATCTACAATAGAGATACGGCCACCGGATAGCGTTATCTATATTTGTGATGTTGATTATCTGTGTTTAAGATTTGCTTTAGGTAGCTCGCGAGTGTAGTATGTAGTTGATCCGGTAGTGAGACACCGGCAGAACATAGAAAAGGGATAACATGACTACATCAACTGTTTTAAGTGATGCGCGGGAGATTCTCCAAGCGTTCAACATTAATACATTACTCACCGTGATTCAATCGCGAGAGACTTTAATTGTGTTCGCGGGGGGCGGCATGATCGCCACTAGTGGAGCTATCTGGCAATACAAAGACAACGGCGACACAACACAAGTCACCGTGTTCGGCCAGGACATTAGCGCGAATCTGATCGTGGATCTAGCTATTCAATTCAACGAATCTCGCGAGAAGGTAGGCGCATAATGGCTACGCGCACAACGATTAGCGACATAATTGTGATTAATAACTTAAGTGATTTAATCACTTGGCAACTTAGCTCCAAGCGCCGAAACCGCGTTACAGAATTGGAATCAGACACGCTAGGCAAGTGCCACACGTATAACGAGCACGTCACCATTAACGGCACCGTCATTGAATTGATTTACTCTGAGGGATGGGACCGTAAAGAGATCATTATTGAGCGCGTTGCTCGTGAATTGGAATCTGCCATTGATGCCGGCATCATGCCATTGGCGATTACTACCGATAACGCTAGCGACGTGGCAGAGATTATCTACGCTAACCGCGCATTAATCCGCTACTACGGCATTAACGCTAACGAGGACGAAGAATGCCGCGATAAGGCCGCCGCGCTAACGGCACACAATGCAGAATTAATCGCGTATCTCTCAGAGGTAATCGAATCATTAAAGGCCGGTGCCTGATGCCGTTTAACGATATTAAAGACATAGAGACACAAGGCCCTTACACTATCGGCCTAGCCTATGGTAGTGGAGCTACCGTCATCACGGCGCTAATCGATGATGGTAGCGGCCCATGGTATAAGTCACTAACTTTCTATGGGCGCGAGGAAGAAGAGATATCGAACGAATATTGGTACGCGTTATGTATTCTCGCCTATAACGATCAGGTAGCGGACATGGGCGCTAAGGTAGTTGAAGAGGAAGAGGAAGAGGACTAGGTATTAAGGTAGCTAGTAGCGGTTAAAGGCCGCCTAGGTGATTCAAAGACACCGGCTAGCGCGATTAGGTGCTAATCTAATTATGTAGGCGCGAGACACCTACATTTAACTAATGAAAGAAGGGTAATTGTGGACACGTTCACACTAACTATTAACATGGGTAATGATGCCATGTCAGATACTTGGGATGTAGCTAACGCGCTGCAGGAGGTAGCGCGTTCTATCGACACCGGCAGCACTAGCGGCACTATCCGCGACATTAATGGCAACCGCGTAGGCACCTGGAGCTTTAACTAATGGCCTACACAATGAAACGAATTGACGCGGCTAGCGTTACTAAAGACGGGCTAGAGATCTTTAACCGGCTACCGGATGAGATTAAGGCCGCCGATATTGATGGCCGCATTAGGACCATCATTAGTTTGATGGCGCGAAACGGTGCTAAGGCTTGGCGGGCTATGGAGGAGCAGCACAACACGCCGCCAATAGTTGAAACACTACGCCGCCTAGCGTGGAAGGTCAACGGCGATGAGCGTTATGAGTTGCACCGTCGCGCCGATTATCAGCAGGAGGTTTCTGCGCGTGGATGGGAGCGGGTCGAAGAAGGTTGTGAGCAGCGCCTAAACGATCTCGCGGTCATTCTTAGCACGATTACCGGCTACTCCTGGAGCATTACGGCTAGCGGCGGCGGCATGGGACATGTATTAGTTATCCCTGACGGCCTTAAAGGTAATGCCAATAGCACGAGCTACCACGAGCAGACACCGGCTATATGGATTAGCGGCAACTAATGGCTATCGACACCACAACGGATATTGAGACTAGCGTTAATGACACGCTAGAACGGCTAGGAATCAGGATCACTATCACGCCGATTAGCGCCGCGCCTGGTGATGCGCCAGATTGGACTAATGGCATGACACCTTACCTAGTCACCATAGGTAGGAATCGCCGCCGAATGACGATTCACTACTACACCGGCAGCGCGATTACTAACGATCCTACTGCTACCGATATCATTAGCGTAGTTAGTTCTGACTATTACATATACCGAGATTGCGAAACATTAGAATCGTTCGCTAATGAGTATCACGGATGGAGCGCTACTACCTATAAGACATGGAAGCTACTGGAGCGCCAAGGCCGTAACTGGCTACGCGTTCTAGGTGATGATGACGCGGTGAAAGAATTAGCGCGGCTAGTGGAAGATTACTAACATGAGACACGATAACCGACACCTAGCGATTATCTGCCTGGCACCAGTAGCGGCCTACACCGGCTATAAGGTCGCACAACTAATACCTAACACGCCGCTAGCGATCCTGGTGCTAATGCTAACGCCGATTCTATTAACGGCACTTGTAGCGAAACTGTATAAGTAGTAATGTAGTAATCGTGGCGCGGATAGGCCGCCTAGCTTGGATCGATACCAAGGCCATGAGCGATTAGGCATAGTGCCTAGTCCCGTTAGAGTGAGACACTAACGGCAATTTAGATAAGGGATAATATGACTGTATTAACTATGAGCGCTAACGCGTTCACCGACCTGGCTAGCGCTAACGCGTTCGCTAGCAGCGATAAGGCTGGGCACCTACTAACTGGTGTCCTGTTGGACTTTAAGACTGACGGCACCGTGACTAATGTTATGGCTATCGCTAACGATCGTTATAAGTTGGTGACGATCGAGCGCGAAGCTATTAGTGCTAGCGCTGATGCCGGTTCTATGCTGATTCCTGGCGATACCTTGGCTAAGGCCGCTAAAGACGCGGCTAAGACTGGTGACGAGGTAACTATAACGGTGGAGGATAACCTTACTTTCACTATTGGTAACGCTAACGAGGACTGGCGCTACGGTGGTCGACTTGTCGACGGTAAGTACCCTGACGTTCTTAGCCTTATCCCTAAGTCTGGCACGCTACACGAGGTCGATGGAGGTATTGCGTTTAACGCGTTCTTCCTGGCCGACTTCATTAAGGTAGCGCCATGGTGCGGCGTTAAGGGACGTAATAAGTCTGGCGATGACGCTACTATCCGCATTACGGCTATTAACGATAATCGGCGGCCTATCCGACTGGAGAGCTGGGATCGACGGACTACTATTGTCATCATGCCGGTAGCTAATCGATAATGGGCGCTGACTTCACTTACGCGATTATTAAGGTGCCTAGCGACGCTAATAACGTGCCGCTACCGTTCAATGATGATACGGCTACTAAGGTAATCGAACGATTCAATAAGGCCTGGAGCAATCACGCCGGTAACCTGGAAGATTACGGTATCTATCTGCGCCTAAACGAGACTAACGAGGACGCGCTAGCGCATTATCAGGAGGGAATTAGGCGCGTATTTAATGGCGGCTATAACCGCGAGATAGGCCACCTACACCTAGGCGGCATTAGTTATCTCATTACTGGTGGAATGAGCTGGGGCGACGATCCCACGGATAGTTTCAATATCCTATTCGTGCTGGAAGAATTGGACGTGACTACGGCACCGTTCTAGTAGTGGCGGCTAGTGGCCGATAGGCGGCGTAACTAGGTTCGATTCCTAGCACTAGCGCGATAGCGACCTACGCTATTGAAGTGAGACATAAGAGGGATATTATGGCAATTATGGATAAGACCATGTTGCGTAGTGATGGCGATACGCTGGAATTGCGCGACGGTAGGACTTTGCGGCTAAGGGTAACGCCTGACGAGTTCTATGACGTTGATGATGAATTGGACTACCTGGGCCGCGTGGAGTGGGTGCGTAGTAATGACTACGGATCGGTTCGACCCGACTGGGCTAACGGTAACGCCGAGGTAATCGACCGTGGCTACTATCAGCGCCTATGGTGGCAGCCGCCGAGCGACGTAGTGCGCGGCACTGATGAGTTTAAGAATCTGCGCCGCCTGGTCATGGATACTTTAACCTACGGCTATAGCGTATATACGCTGGAAGTCTGCGAAGGCCGCGATGCCTACGGTCAGCGTATCGTAGTCAATATGGAATCTTTAAGTGGCGTAGCGCCTATCTGGGACGCTACCGATGTAGATTCTATCATTTACGACTTGGCAACTAACTTGGGAGTAGAGCTATGAGCGAGACTAAGAATATCGTAGGCCGCGATACTGACGGCACGACTTGGATAACGGTTAGGTGCTATATCGATATTGACGTTATCGCGGATAACGCCGAGGACGCGATCTATTATGCCGAACTATGTCTGCAAAATTACACCGGCATTAAGACTACCGAGAGCTTCGAGTTCACGCCATTGGAGGTTGAATAATGGTAGTAATCATTTACCTAATCTCATTATTCGGAGCCTGGGTAATGGGTCGCATGGTGGCGCATCACGGAGCGCTAGCGGCTATTGGCGTAGCCTCACTTACGTTTCTATGTTCGCTATCGAGCATGATGATTCTCTATCGGGACGGCAAAAAATAATGCCTAAGTCACGCCTAGAACGGTGCGACGGTTGCGGCCAATATCGAGTAGTGGAGCTGGTCACGTTAGCGCGTGGCCAGTTCTACTACTGCACCAGTTGCCAGGAGGCCACCGAGCATGACGATCGGCCAGAGTGTCAGCCCGACTTTCTGCGCGTATATTACGGCCTAGACCTTTAGGCTCAACGATGTTATGGCTTAGGACGCTACGCACCTAGCCGATGTTATGGTTTTTCTTGGACACAAACGAGTTGTCTTGTTTTGTGTGCTAAGATAGTTCTGCTGGACCAGGGTGGGAGTCTCACCCGTAATGAGCGACTTAGTTCCCTTCTTCCTAAGTTCGATCCCCTGGTTCAGCCCCTACTTCTTCCGCTTTCTATAGCGAGCTACACGGACTTTAGAAGCCGCGTTGTATGCGTCAATACACGGCTGGCAGAACTCATGGTTCGGGTCTTTTATCTTGCGCCTACGATGCCAAGCGTGACCGCTCTCCGTGCCATGTTCGGGAGACTTACGACTGGGCGGCTCATAGCCCAGCGATACGGCGACAATGCGTAGTTCAGGATACGACAAACCGCCCCACACTCCCCAAGCTTCCTGATGTTCTAAGGCCCAGTGCAGGCAGTCAGTCTTTATGGGGCAGGTAGCGCATATCGCACTAGCCTGATGTGTGAGGCGGTCATCGAAGAAGAGGTCAGTCTGCCCGATACATCGAGCTTGTGACCAGTCTGTCATTGTTTACCAGTCTGACTCTGGGGTCTTAGGCTTAGCGTCCTTGCCAGCGAAACGAAGTTCGTTGCCTACGGCGTCGGCCACGAGGACAGTCTTGGAGACAGTCTTGCCTTCCTTGTTTTCGTAGCGGTCTTGGTTCAGGTAGCCGTGAACGATAACACGGTCACCCTTCTTCAGCGTATTCACGCCAGCAGCGAGGTCGCCCCAGGCAATGCAGTCGAAGTAGGAAACGTAGTCCTCATCGCCCTTCTTGCGGTTTACAGCGATGCTGAAGTTGGTTACTGATGTTCCCTTGTCCGTGAACTTCAGCTCTGGATCGGCGGTCAAGCGACCAATCAAGGTTGTACTCATTTCTACCTATACTCTCTATTCGTGTGCCAGATGACACGATAGGAATTATAGCAGATTAGTATCCAGCTTGCTTGAGCAAGTAAATCATTTCTTCGAGTGTGACCACTGCGTAACCCAGACGGGCGGGCTTGTTGCGTCGTTTAATGACTGCGATGCCCAGCTCGGCCTTAGCGTTCTCTCGCTCTTTGGCTGTTTCGTCCATAATGGTCGAGAGGGTAATGGTCTTTAGGTTCTTACACTCAATGATGATGGCGTGGGCGAAGCCGTTTAGATCGCCTTTGTCCACCGTGTTGCCTGCGCCGTAGCGACGTTCAACGTTGGGGTATCCCATATCGTTAAACACTTTGGCAACATCACGCTCCCATTGAGAGCCTCTAGCCTTTTCAGGCGTTGTCACTTGTTCCCTTGATGCTGTCGAGAGCCTCACGCAGTTGCTTCTGGGTCACGCCAGCCTTAACGAGTGCGGGAACAAACTTGTTCATAAGCGCATCGACTGCGGCCTCGGTTGCTAGAACTGCGGCCTCGGTGCTAATTGTAATGTTTTCGGTCATGGCGCTAATTTTAGCACACGCTTGAAGTCTTTGGGCATAGGCACAGATTCCTCACGCTCTTTGCGCTTCTTCTCAAAAAAGTCCTGTTCAGCGACTGGAATTCGGGGTACGGAAGTGACTGCTGGGTGGCCTTGTTTTGCGCCATCTTTAGTGCGCCGTAATGTCATCGTGTCGTAGTGCTTACGGAACTTCACGGGCGAGCGGATCACAGTCCCCCAGAACTCGTGTGCCAAGCACCAGTCAATCATTGCATAGGCATCTTGCTCGGACACCTTATCTATGCGAAGCAACTTCTCCATGTGGCCTACGCTGGTGACGTTCACACGGAACGGCTTGAACGAGTTGGCCACCAGACCGGAGTTAAGGTGGGCGCACAGTCGCTCAGCAGCCGCCCAGGTTGGCGTGTCACGGCTTTTTTCGATAGAGGTGGACTCTAGGTATGCCACCATTTCCTCGACCTCAGAAAGCGTTAGAACGCCTTGCTGTATGAACTCGCACAAAGCCTGCTTGTAAATGTCAGTCACAATACTCCAATGCTTTTGCTGCGTCACACGGCCACAGGTTGATGAGCGTGCCGTTGGGACCTTTACAACCGGCGTAGTAGTTCACCTCGCCAGATCTGCCAATGTTCTGAAACACGGGCTGGTGCTTCTCGACGAAAGCGTCGAAGTCGTCAAAGTCGCTCATAGTTTCTCTCCACACTTGGGACATTGGGAGTCTAACTCATAGGCTTTATTCGATAAGTTAGACAATGCAACGATTAGGGAACGGTATTCTTGCACTGAAAGCCACGCTGACTCATTACGAACCGTAATAAAAATACCCCACGGTTTATCGTCATCTGATACTTCAATATCCCTTACCTGAAATATAGTGTTCATAGTTTCTCTCCGCAGGTCGGGCAAGCTGGGCGTGTTCCCTCGCTCATCGCTGGTGGGGCTTGAGTTAGAACGGCCAGGTCGGGCCTGGTGCTCCGATCCGTAGCCCACAGTCGGGGCAGAAGATTGAGGTGTGGGGCTTGGACACGGGGTTGCCGCCGAAGTCGAGCACCTCGTAGGCGTGAGGGCAGGTTGCCTGGCGGTGCTCCGTAATCGACTGGTGTGCGTCCTTGAGAGAGGCGTGGAAGCCCTCGGTGAGGCAGAACGGGCAGGTCAGAACGCTGTGCCAGCCGTGCACGCAGTCTGTTGCGTTGCGGATGCTCATTCTGCCACCAGCCAGAGTTCGAGCCGACCCTTGTAGGGGTTCGTGCCGAGGATAGTTCCGGCGTCGGAGCCTCCCAGACCCTTGCTTCGGGCTTCGAGCCATTCATCGTGACTGAGTATGTCAGTCCTGGTCACTACTTTCATTGTTTCCTCCTCAGGATTAGATACTGCATTGGTACTGCGAACTGTAATCATAGCCTGTGACATCAGGTTGCCGCCTTGATACTGGACAGCAGAGAGCGCAGGCCGTCCAGCCAGACGTAGAACGTAATCAGCGCCACGATAGGCACCAGAAAGAGCCATAGTTCCCATGCGTACTTCATCTCTTACCGTTAATCAGGTTTGATATTGCGCCAATAAGAACGAGCGTAAACATAATTGCTAACAGCATTAAACACCAATCCCGTCTTTCTTACAGTCGTGTAGGTCGGTCAGGTCGAGTAGGTGTTCCTGCGTGTCGGCACCGAAATGCTCACCACACTGGGCGCACAGGCTGGCGAACTTGAAGTTCTTGTTCCGGTACTCATCAAGTGCGATAGTCAGGTAGGTAATCATGTCCAGCAGGCTGTCCTCTACACCCTCGTTGGCGAGAGTGCCACCGGCAGCGGCCAGCTGGAGTCGCTTCATCTTGTCGTTGGCACGCATAACCGCACCGATCCACGATGAGATACCGAAGTCCTCGGAGCCACGAATATTGAAGTAGGGGTCGCCTGGTCGCCCGTAGTCCCGTGACTTCTTATCGTGCATCGCCTGCACTTCTTTAAGGATAAGTTCAAAGCTCATTGTTTTCCTGTTCTTTCCCCCATTGCTGGGCCATTGCGTTTGCTATTCCTTGATACGTTTCCGAACGTATCTTCCATCTGTCTTTGCTAGGTGGCAAATAGTGTATGCGCTCTCTTTGGTTCTTTGGTAACGCCATCATTTCATTTCGCACGTTATTTGTTTGCTTTAAAAGTGGCAGGCCAACTAGCCAAAGACACGTTGCTTTTTGTTCCATATGGCCAAACATCCATGGTTGCACTACTTGGTCTTGGCGTCGGCCAATAATTTCTACGGCGTACTTATGCATGATGGGGTTTTCTACGGCTTTAAGTGGTATGGGTGCATCAAGTAATGCCTTAAAAAACTCTGCGCCATCTTTCATCAAACTCCACCGGCTCTCGTCGCGGTGAAGCCATACGACCCCAGCATTTGTTAAATACGTACATGGTGGGTGAGCAATCATCATATCCCAGCCATCATTAAGGATTTCCATAACGTCGCCTTGAATATGAAATGGCGAATTGTCGTCGGCGGGAAGAAGGTCGCAGCTCCAGGCATCGTGACCTAATTCCCTAAACGCTTGGCGCACTTTGCCGGAATATTCACACGCGACCAAAACCTTCATCGGTTAATCCCAAATACAAATGCAATCGCAGTCATGGTCGCAATAAAGGCTACGTTAATCACTCCATCTCACAATCTTCTAGTTCCCTGAACGTCACAACCTTAGTCTTGTCGCTAGGGCAACGATGTGCAACCTCAATGGCGATTGCTTCCACCACGAGCAGGCACTTTGGGCATCGAAACGTCTTAAACTTTTTGGACATACTTCTCAGGCACCTTTCCCCTGTAGGGCAACTGCTGGTTCTCCGGCTTGAACTGCGAGCCACACCCCTTGCAGAATACAAAGGGTGTGGCGCACAGCGTCAATAGCCACTCGTGGCGGTGGCTCACTTCAACTCAAGCAGAACGCCAGCAATCTCGGCGTCGCTCAACTCGGACAGCTTGTTGATGGACTTGCCGAGGATCTTCTCCACTGCTTCCTTGCCCTTGATAGGCTCGCCGTACTTGGCGGTCAACTTGTCACGCAACTGACGAGTGAGGTCGTCGACTTCCTTTGCTGGCGTCGGTGCTGGCTTGGGCTGGGTCTGAACCTTTGGTCGGCTGGCTGCGTTGCCATCGTCATCGTCATCGGCCACCAGGCCGAGGATAGCCATGTACGCATACCGGCGAGCGTAGGTCACAGCACTGCCCTGACCCTGGGGGTCTTGCTTGGGCAGGTGCAACAGCATCTCCGACTCAATCCACTGACCCGACTTGTGAATCAGGGAAGTGGTGAGCGTGTCGTGCAGAACATCAGCGCCATCGCTAAAGCCCCGCTGGAACGAGATGCCTTGAGTGACAGCAAGACCGTGCTTCGCCAGAACGGGGCTAGCCGAGGCCACCACGTCAGGCAAGGCTGCGTACTTGCTCTTGAAGAAGGGGTTGTTGCTTCCCTTTGGGACTGCCGAAAACTCGGCCTGTGCTGCGACGAGGGCTGCTGCCAACTCGTTGATTTCTTGGCTTCTAGCCATTATTGGTTTTCCTTTCTGGTTGTTAATGCAGAATCAATAATCCGTACCTGACCTGGGCCGTCCTCAACGCAGAGGGTACGGAACGCGCAGTAGTCGCACTGCCAGAACTTGCCGGAGTTGGGGTTGAGAACAATGGGGTCGCCGTTATCGTCCATAGCGTAGCGGTCAGCGATGTAGCCCAAGTCCAAGTTGAGACTGATGCCCTGCATCCGCTCAAGTTCGTTGCGAGCGATATTTTCCCACTCGCTACGAGGTACGTAGAACTCGGCCAAGAAGCGGTTGGTGCCGTCGACGCCCATGTTCGCTGCCTTGTTCTTTGACAGCGCCTCGAACGTCATGGAACCCATCACCAGCCACTCGATATGGACTGCGCCGTTGAAAGCGGCCTCAATACCCAGAGCGTTAATACCGGCCTGAGCGATTGCCTTGAGAGCTGGGCCCTCGCCCTCGTTCTTCTGGCCACGCATACGGTTCCAGCCAACCTGCTTGTCGAATGAGTAGGTGCCCATGGTCTTGAGTTCGTAAAGAACGTGCGTAGCGTTACCGCTATTGAAGTCCACGCTCCACAGTGGCTCTAGGCCAGAGAACTCAGACACGGGGATGAGTGCGTCACACGATCCGGAAACGTCACCCAACTGCGAGGCAACCTCAAACTCTGCCGAGGGGAACTTACGGCTGATGCTGTCCTGAAGTGCTTCGTGGATAATGGTGCCGAGGCCGGTAGCCCAGGCGCCGGATTCGTCCATCGGTTCGGTTGGTGCTACACCCAGTCCGGCGTATCCTTGCTGTCGGCCACAGCCGTAGGCAGATGAGTAACGCAATGGTGTGCCCTTAGCCGTTGGCTTTGGGATTGCTGATTTGACGTGCAACTCTTCAACGAGCGCACTTGTGATTAATGGATTATCTGCGTAAAACATATTTCCCCTTTCAAGAGATACTTCACGGTACAGCATGGTTGTAACATTGTCAATCAACAAATCGAAACCCGCGAACAACAGTGTCGCGCAGGTATGAAATCTTTTCCTGTAGCGCAGGGTTGTTCACCATCTCTTCGGCAAACACCAGCGCAACCATCAACGTCGCATATTCATCGGCGTCGAAGTCGAATTGGAATTTCATAGCTCATCTCCTTCCTCTTGCTCGGCGGCTTTGCGCTTACGCACCCACACACGCTTGGCGTATCGACGTTCGTTCCCGTCCATGCCACCGTAGAAGCCGATTTTGATGTCGTGCTCGAAAGCAAACTCCAAGCAATCCTGCTTCACGGGACACACGGTGCAATACGACAGTGCCTCACGCTTCTTCTTTTGGCTAAAATAACGCCGACCATCTGGCATGAACACTTCGGTGTCCACCCCACGACAAGCGGCTTTGTCTCTCCATTGGCTTTTCATCATGGGAGAAAATGTACAGCCTGTTTAGGGCCGTGTCAAATCAGCCTTGCCAAATAATTCCGTACTTCTTTTTCATAAAGGTGTCGAGCCGCACTCCTTCATAACGGCGACACAGATAATCAAGAGAGATAAACATTGGACAGTACGCGCCACCCTCGACTTCGTGCTTAACGACGAGTCCTCGGAAGTGGGCGTTTCCTTGTGGACCTTTGTAATCCTCATCGTGTAGATAGCACGCTCCCGCAACCAGTCCGTGTTGTGACTTGCCTGCCACAAAGCGGAGCGAATAGCCGAGCGTTTGCTGGTGCCCCATCGAGAACGAGTGTCCGATGCTTTTGAGTCGCGAGTCAATGGTGCCTCCTAACGGCTTGCCGGTCATAGGGTTGTAGAAGTAGTGCGAGTAGGCCACGCCATCAAGCCAAAGGATGTCTAAGAACGGCACCGGCTTCCAGCCCAGCGCCGCATCATTGAACTGCCAGTCACCGACCACACCCTCTAACTGGGCGTCGGCGTTTACGGCTCGGTTGATGCGATCCTCGTGGTTGCCACGCAGGATGTAGCGTTCTGGCTTCCAGCTGGCGTGCTTGGTTGACTTACGGGTCTTGTTCAGGTCAATTAGGGCTTGATTCAGGACAGTAAAGGCTTCGTTGCCAGCCTCAATGTCGGCCACGTAGCGTCGGCCTTCCATTGCTTTCTTGCCCTTGTCGTACATAGACAGAGAGGGCATATCCCAGTGGTCGCCTAGATGTATAATCTTGATAGCCTGGTCTTTAAAGTGGTCAACGATATACTGACCAATCCAGCGCAAGTGATCTGTTGGGGCACCAGGCTTAGCCTGAGTGTCGGGGATAACAACGTGTGTAGCAGGGATAGGTAAAGCCATAGCAAGACCTCCTTGGTCATGCTGAGTTTACCATTACAACGTTGTAATTACAACCCTTGCGTACAAAACTGTGCTATCTCGGCGGGAGTGCAGGTATACACATCGTTCAGGTGTACCATCTTTTCAAAGCCACCAAACCACAAAGCGGCGGCGGCCAGCCCTGAGCAAATCCACGTGTCGCCACGCCGGAAACAGATTGCCTGCGGTAGCCACATATCAAACGCACAGGACAGAATCGACAGCCACGAATAGGCATCGCCCACTTGAGCGCGAGCAAAGGTCAGCACCTTATCAACGTCGACGCCAGCGGGCAGGGGGATGACCTCGTATCGGCCACCAGGTGCGACCGAGGACAACTTCTTATCGTTGGTCACGCCGTGGGCTTCGGCTTGGATAACGTACCACTCGCCATCTACCTCTCGGTCAAGGATAGCGATATGGTTCCACTCGGAGAACTGACTATTCTGTAGTCGCTTCTCGGCAATGCGGATAGCCCGACCGAGGATACCCGTTGAGTGGCACAGGACCAAATCACCGTTCTTCATGGAATTCCTCTAAATCTTCCTCGACCTTTTCAATGAGGCGCTTCAGCTCAGAGAATTGGTGATCTTCCATAGCCAGAATCTTACGGATTACTTTGGCGTCGGCTTTGGTCTGCTGGTACATGGCAATACCCACGACCAGTTCAATCAGTACCGCCATGTATGACGCCGTGAAGTTCCACCACTGGAGTACACCCGCCGTTCCAATGCCCCAGCAAACCACCGTAGCAAGAGTCACGACTCCCACAAACTCCCAGCGCCGAATCGCGTTCTGTGCTGTCCAAGATAAGTGTTCCCCTAACGTGATATTCTCGCCCGTAATCGGGTGCTTCCAACGCTTCATTACAGTCCTTTGTGTGCGCCCAAGTGTCGAGCCAGTTCCAGTTTTACTTCTTCTAGGCTGCGCTCAATGCGGTCAATCGCATCTCGCATAGATGAGCCGTGATTGGGCTTCAGTTCTGCCTGTAGTTCGTGGAGTCGCTCAGTGACCGAACGGGCCAAAGCATTGTGAATCACACGCCACACGCCGACAACTGCGCCTGCCACCACAACGATTGCTTCAGTGATGTACCAAAAGTTCGCTGAGGTGAACATGGCCGCCATCATGCTTCCGGAAGGCGTGGGGTGCCTTGAGTGTTGAAGCGGAGGTAACGCTGGGGCTGGCGCCCGTCCTGCGATACACGGACAAACGAGGGGTCGCCCTGCTCACCCATGCTGACAGTCAAGGGGTTTGGGCCAGCCTCGACCACCAGAGCCGTGTGCCAGCCGGTGCCAGGACCATAAACAATGGCGTCACCAGGCTGAACCTGTGCGAGTGAAATCTCGGTGCCTGCCGACAGCTCGGTGCCGGTGTAGCCCTCGTGCGTAGCGAAGCCCGCCTTGTTGGTGGGGTCGGTCGCACAACCAGCGATCCAGTAGCACCACGTCACAAACATGGAGCAGTCCATGAACATTGGGAACTTAGGTGGGTACACGCCAATGGCTTCGGCGCGGTTAGGGCCTTCCGAATAGTTGAAGTGTGCCTTGTTAGCCACGGCCCACTTAGCCCAGGCCACGATAGCGTTACGGGTATCTGTCATGTTTGTCCTTTAGTTTGTGTTTGGCTTGTTGTAGGAGTATGGTCCAAGGGTCTTGATGGTAACTACGCAGTCACCCTCATACCCGTTCTCGTAGTTGTCACGGCGCTTGTGAGGAATCCAGTCCAGTGATTCGATAATGGCAATACTGGCGCTTAGCGGGCCTTCCTGATACGTCACAAGGTTCTGCGCTTGGCGTAGCGATTCCAGCCAGTAGAAGTTGTCGTAGGGGTCCATGTACACTTCCACGCCATCTACAACGTCGACGGAGAACAACTGTAGGACCAAGCTGATGTTGGTACCAGACACCACGTTGGGGAACGATTTGAGTGTCCAGCGGTACATCGTAGGCGACGAGTCGTAAGTGGTCGTAATCGTGGCGGCGTTCAGTGTCATAACTACTTGGAACTGTGACGACTTTGGGTTGGATCCAACTGCGTATTCTTTTGTGGCAGTACCGATGGCTGTCGGAGAAGTGAACGCAGAGACAGCGATGGTTTGCTTGAACGATTCTTGCGGTTCGCAGATGACGTTCGCCTGTAGCGTTGTGCCAGTCGGGGTGACACCACCGTACTCAAAGTACACGGGAGCTTTCTGGTCGGGGATGCCGTAGTCAAAGATAGACGTGGTGAGCGTACCGCTGGGTACGTACTGCGTGGCAGCGATGCGACCATTGACGTTGGTAGCCAGTGGCTCGTAGACACCGAGGCCACCGACCGTAATGACGGGCAGGTTCTTGACTGAATCCCAAGCGATTGAGTTCACCATGCCAGCGCCCGTGTTGAAGTTGTACGAACCGCTGTAGGACACCATCAGGTCTGAGGCGTAGACAGGGGCAAGCGGGTCGCCGTTGATAAACGTGGTCAGGTCTAACTTGCCAAGCCCCGTGCTGATGTGAGTGCCAGGTGTGATGGAGTTGTCGTAGTCATTCCACGCAAACCACACAAACCGTCCGTCGCCAATGATGTCGGTGACGGGGTAGGTCAGTGGGGTCAGGATGTTAGGAATCAGTGGGCCACTCTTGAGGTCGCCCGTTGCCGTAGCGGTGGGGTCGTACACGCTCAACGTCTGAGCCATACGGATGCCTCGATTAGTACCGATAAAGATGAAGTTCAGGTATGACTGGATGACAGTTGGGTACTCGTCTGGTGACATAGGCAAAGCCTGAACGGGAGTAACAAGCTGGAATGGCTGGGCCACTGTTGACGTGCTAACAGTCTGGATGCCCGAAGCGGTCGTGGTGCTAGAGCCGAGCAGGTCGGAACGATAGATACATCCGTTGCTGTTGGTAATCACACCGCTGTTGCTGCGACGGCTGTAGCCAGCAAAGTACACCTGAGTTTCGCCACCGACTGCGCTAGACCATAACCAGTTAGGGTCTTGGTGCGTATAGAGAAGGTCGGAGACATTGTTGTTGCCGATGTAACCATTGACCGAGTAGTTGCCGTATACAGAAGCAGAGGGAGCACTACCGCTGGTCGTAGTGTTTGCGATGCTCAGCGTGTTGCCACTGATGCTCGTGATGGTCCAAGCATCGTTGTACTTACTTGACTCTGAGACAATGTTGCCGCCAGCGAAACCAGTGGCGGTAGAAACCACCGACGATTGCCACGTAACAGTGTCGTAGCCACTACCCGCAGTAACGCTCAGTAGGGTTACGAGTTCATTCTTTGAACCACTAGTGCCATAGTTCAGGCTTGCCGTTACTTTCTCACCGACCGACATACCAGAGTACGCCGTTCCAGTGGCCGTGACAATGCCGCTCGATGAAACGCTGACGGAACTAATGGTCAAGTACGCCTGTGCGCCCGTGATGTTGACGCTCTGGCCGACTACAAAATTATTGTCAGCAGACTTTAGGTTTACACCATACGAGCCGTGGCCACCTGAACTGGCCGAAATGTTTGCGATTCCAACGTTTGAGATAGTAACGCTAGGAGCGGTTCCGTACAGTGATCCACCATTGGCGGTGCTACTGCGAGGCTGGAACGCATACAGGTTGTTGCCGCTTGACGCAATAAGTTGGTCGTTGGCCCATGACACCATGTTGTACGAGCCAGAGGCAAACAATGTAAAGGCAGACGTACCAGGCTGGGCGAAGTACAGTCCTGCGCTAGTGGCGATGTAGACGTATGTGTTCGCCGCAGTGATGTCGGTGAAGTTTGCCGACAGCGTAGACGCTGAGCCAGGGAACAAGATGGTGGTCCACGTCGAGCCGTTGTAATACTTGACAGTCGTAGTGCCACTCACGCTGGACCCCATGACGAGGTATCCGCTACACGCTACAGTCTTGGTATTGGTCGCAGTGTTGGCTACAATCTGCGTGACATCAGGCAGAAGCTTGGCTTGGTAGGGGTAATTGAATACGTCAACACCCTTGCTTGAATAGAAGCGCGAGGCGCTGTCCTCTTGGCGGTGGTCAAGGTACTGCTGACCAGCACCCTCGTTCCAGTCACGTTGCTCTCGACGCCACAGACCCTCTGTGTTGACTGTTCCCTCACCCATGATGTTCGTCATCTGGATCGCTTCACGCTGACCAGGGATAGAACGATGGCGGAAAGCCTCACGACGATACGGCTCAAACGAGGTGTCGGCGGGGAACGTGCGTGTTTGTGGCGCGTAGTTTCCCGTCCCGTCTGCGTAGGGTGCACCAGAAGCATCCGTAATGGATACGCTGTATGCGCCTAAGCCCGCAAGCCCTGTAGTCGGCGTGTAGTTGATAGTCATTAGAGCGGGCTAACCCTCGTGTACTGACGCTGCAAGCGGTCTGCTTCCTCAGAGATACGCTGAGCGCGTCGCGCGATAAGCGCATTGACAGAACCAGCCACCGCACCTGGCATAACTTCCTGCGCCTTACGTGGGTCGGGCTGTGACTCCATGAAGTTACGGCTGATTTCACGCGGGATGGTCAGGTCAATCTCAGCACCGAGTGGTGGCAAGTCGGCCATGGTTGGTACCATGTTTGGTACAACAGAGGTGCTGTAGCCGTTGTAGGGTGGCGCCTCGTCGTTGATGGCAGGCGTGTTGATAATCGAGTCGGTAGTGTTTACCAGCTTGATGAACGGGGCCGTGTAGGTCACGTAGATAGGCAGACCTGGCCAACCTGGTTCGTACAGCACCAGTCCGTTACCCGATGGGAACGCGGCGTCGGTCGTGCCTTGATTCCAGCGAATCACCTTCCAACGGCGAATAGGTGGGAACGTGCGGTATGGCGGGGCAATGCGGTAGCGAACTTCAATAACGTCAATGAAGTTGGCAGGCAGGGCGCCGAGGTCATAACCGGCAAAGACAGGGTTGTACGTCAGTTCGGCCACGCCCACACGGAACAAGCCGTTGGTAGGGCTGGACAGCGATCGCAGGTCATCGTTGATGGCCACGCCAATGTCGTAGCGCGAGTAACGAGGGTTGATGTAGGCAAGCGTGTTGGCGTTGTGCGGGGCGGTAGCCGAGCCGTTGTAGCCACGCTGGACAGTCACGGTGCCGTAGGGGACGCCCGTGTATCCGCTTGATACGTATGGCGTCCAGTTCAGAACGTACATAACTTCCATGTCCACAGCCAGCAAGACACCAGGCATGATGCTGGTGGTCTGCGAGCCGGTCAAGACAAAGCTGGTAGCACCTGAAGTAATGGGCGACGTTGACGGGGCGGCAGGGGTACCAGAGGCAATAACCTGTACGGCACGCTCACGGATGCCACCCATTGTACGGCGATACACCTTTTCGATAAGGTCGCCAAAGGTATTAACGCTAGAGATGCTGTTGCCGACTGAGATAGTGTCGGTCACGCTGGCCTGGTGCGAACCAGTGGCGTTCCACGTCAGGGTAATAACGCCGTTGATGCCGGTAGTGTCCAGCCAGAACTCGTAGTTACCAGCCGACAAACGTGCCACAACGCCGACTGAGGGGGTCGCGGCGCTGGTGTAGGCGATTGGGCCTACAGTTGAGCCGTTGTTAATCGTATACGTTACCGATACGGCAGAGGGGTCTACCGCACCACCCGTTGACGAGTCTGTGAAAGATACGTCAAACTTAACAATGTTACCAGACTGGTAGGCCATGGGGTCCTTTCGGGTACCTAATAATTATACAACCGTTGCCAGCGTATTTACTGAATCTGTCGTAACGGCAAGGGTTGTAGCGTTGTCGGAAGTTGTAGCAATGGCGTAAGAATTCTCTAAAGCATCTGAAGCGACAGTGGCCGTGACCACCGAATCGTTGGAAACGCTGGCGGTGACTGGTTGCCAGCTGATTGTGGCAATGACAACCGATCCTGCCGACCCCAGCGCTGTGCTGGTGAACGTGTAGTTTCCGGTGCCGGTTGAGGGTATTTTGGCCGTAGCAGAGCCGGAGAACGAATAGACCCCCGCCGCCTTGTATGTCTGTACGCCAGTTCCCGACCCCGTGTAGGTAAACGTGCCTGAGCCGGTAGAACTTACGTTGCTTACTGAAGTGCCCGCAAAGGCCCCTGTAAGGCTTCCTGACGCCTTTAGAACGGATGTGCCTGAACCGGCAAAGGTGCCCGTAAGTGAGCCGGTAGAGGACAACGTAGCGGTGGCGGAACCGGAGAACGAGTAGGGTCCAGAATCGGCGGCAACGATGTAGTCTGCCGATGAGCCATTAAACGAATACGATCCAGTAGCCGTAGCCGGATATACAACTGTGCCGGTAGCTGAACCGCTAAACGTGCCAGTGGCCGAGCCGGTGGGGGAGTATTGCGTTAGCCCTGCGTAGGCTTGGCCTAGGTAGGGCGCACCTAGATAGTTTGCGCCAAGCATCTATGTACCTACGCGATACGAACTGCGGTCATGCCAGTTGCATTTGCCAGACCATTGACTGCCGCAAGAATATTTCCGTTGGCGGTGAGTGTTTGCGCGCCTAAAGTCACGGTCGACGTTCCACTTGCGACAGTG
>Ga0208499_1000281_pt1 | contig 20417 bp, 26 predicted proteins | sample CryBogCBE07Jul09_FD_185504 | JGI IMG/M metagenome (GOLD analysis project Ga0208499, IMG submission 185504) | Freshwater microbial communities from Crystal Bog, Wisconsin, USA - CBE07Jul09 (SPAdes) (version 2) | ecosystem: Environmental > Aquatic > Freshwater > Lake | place: Crystal Bog... | reverse complement strand
TAATCACGATATCTTTAAGGACGAGGACTATCGTCAATACTTTAGAGAATTACGGGCCTACCATGTGATGAATGGACTTATTTTAAGTCATATTCCTGTTCATGAAGCAAGCCTTGGTAGGTTTGGTTGTAATATACACGGACACTTACACGCAAACCGCGTTAAAAAGGCTCGTGGTGTAGATGCTAGAACTGGTGAAGTACTATACAGCGATGAGATTGATCCTCGCTACCACTGCGTTTGCGTAGAAGCCACAGACTTTGCTCCAATACTCTTTGAAGACGTTATCAAACGGATTGAAGCAGAGGGAGGCACAGTAGGATTTCGTAACGGAAACGGACCTACTATGTAATATAGTAGCAGTTTAATAGGGCCTTAGGGCCCTATTTTTTTGGCTAAAAGTTCTCCAAGTATTTAATAAATACACTATAGAATAACGGAGATAGCTCATGTCGCTACGAATTAGACGCGGAACAAATGCTCAAAGACAAACTGTGCTCTTTGATCAAGGTGAATTAGTATACACTACAGATACTCAAAAATTATATGTAGGGGACGGAGTAACCACAGGCGGCAATAATATCGGAGCAAATTTAGCAGGTACAGGCTTAATTTGGAATACATTAACGCAAACTTTACAAATTGCAGGGTCTAATACTATTGTAATCGAAGATACAGCTCCAAGTTTAGGAGGAAATCTAAATCTAAATGGCCATAATATAACTGGCACTGGAAATATTGGAAATACAGGAACTATAACTTTAGGTGGATCTTTAATAATAGGAAATAATAGTATAATTGATGGAACTGGTAGAATAAGTTTAAAATCTTCAAATACACCCGGCGAAAGATTGGATCTTTATTGCCATTATGCAGACGGAAGTGGAACCGATGTTCCGCAAATAAGTATTAAATCATCTAGAGGAACTATAGGTTCTCCTACAACAACAGTTGTAGGAGACATAGTAGGAGCGTATTCTGCTCAGGGATATACCACAGCAAATGGATTTGTTTCGTTAGGAGCAATTGCGTTCAAATGGGATGCTAGTGCTAATTTAGCCACAAGTAATCCTGGTTCCAATATAGTTATTTTTAATTCTAATAACTCAGGCGGCACAAATATTACTATTATGGATGTAAATGGAAATTGGAATGCCGCAGGAGCTGTGACTGCAGGCGCCAATGGAACCAATACTGGTTATTTTCAAGTTGGTCAATATGCAGGCTCTGTAAATTATCCTGCATCTCCTGCAAGAGGCATGATAGTTTTTGATAACACTACTAATCATTTTTATGGTTATAACGGAACATCCTGGGTAGTGTTCACTGGACCTTAATGAAAATAATTTGTACCGGTAATCCAAAAGACGGATTAGCTAAATCCTTACAAAAAATATACCCTGATATAACATTTATTTCAAGGGCCGCCGGATACGATTTAACTGAACAAGTTAATTTAGAAAGATTTAAAAATCTGTTGCCTTTTTACGATGTGTTTATTAACCATAGCCAACTTGTAAATGATCTTCAATGCTCTTTACTCCGGGCCGTCAAAGAAGTGTGGTCCGAAGGGCATGTTATTAATATCGGAAGCGTTTTAGAATTTGCCGCTTGGGAATGGATAGACATTGAATCAGCTAGCGAAAAAAGAAAATTACGAGATTTGAGTTTAGAGTTAAGCACTGAAAAATTTAAAACGACTCATTTAATCCTGGGCGGATTTCAAAAAGACAATGGTGATGCTAGTCGTATACATACAGATAATATTGCAAATACTATTAAATGGATTTTGGAATACGATTGTCATATTCCTTTACTGTATGTTGATAAAATTTCCGATGAACTAATTCAACATTACAACTCAATAAGACCTTAGCGTAAATAGATATTATATAAATCTTTAGAAACAGTTATGTCTGCTAAGTTAGTAGAAACTGCAATTCTGTGTATAATATTATAACGGACTTTTTTTGGTTCATGATATGCAATTACAGGATCTTTTTTAAATGATAAGTAAGCCTCTTCACTATCAAACAGCATCTCACAAGTTTCAGTAGTACCAGTAATATCTACAGATACTTTGTAAGACAGCATATCGCCAGATTTTACAAACTCATCATCTATATAATCATACATGTCATCATCGTATCTATGAAAATCTACAGATGAATCTAACCTGACAGATGTAATAACTACTTTAAGCATCCACCATCTCAACAGTTACATATTCTTTTGTAGTTAGAATACATGTAATCATTATGTCATTGCTGTATCTATTAGGAATTCCTACCCAGTTATAAGGTTTGTTAGGATCTAATGCTTTACCAATGCAGATCCAAGGACGCGGTACAAAGTTTTCTTTCGTATAAGTTCCAAACTTAACATGTAACACATCTTCCAATCTAGCGACTCGGGGATCAAATAAATTAAATGCATTACAATAAGCAACTTGATAACCTTGTGCCAAAACTGTTAAACCTAGATCTGCATACAAGCGTCCCATATTAAACCAATAATTAATATCATACTCGACTGGAGGAACACTGATCATCATAGGTGTAGTTGCCATTTGCGGTGGACGCACACAACTATTCACATCACCGATAGATTCCCAGTAGATAGCTAGTGCATGTAATTTTTTACGTAAAACTTTATCTGTTACTAGAATCTTATGTCCTGCATTCTTGGATAAAAACTGATCAATTTTATTTTCTATCAAAGCAAGTGTTTCTATATCAACAGCTAGATCAGGATTAAAAGTTCTATGTGCATGTTTTAATCGTTCTTGTTTATCAATTCCAATATAAAAATCGTTCTCTACACGATCAACTGATATTTCACAAAGTGTATCAGTTTGTGTAAGATCGAAATTAATATTGTTTTCCGTTAAAAAATATTCTAAACTACCAATAGCTAGACCCATGTGTTGCCATTTTTCAAATATATGCACATGTTCTGGCATGAATTCTTCGTCTTCACGGCGTGGATCTATCATTAAAAACTTGTCCGTAGGAGTAAATTTAATATTGATTTTATCAGCAGTTTGTAAAATATCTACTGCATAAAATGTTCGTCCGCATCGTACAGGTGCAAGATAAACCAGTTTCTTGATTGTTGTTAAAAGACTCATTGTCATCTCCGGTAATTTATACTCATATTTATGCTGGTATAAGTAGTATTATGAATAGCAAATATTATTACAAATCAGATGCTAAATTTTTAAAATTAGCTATTTCCGTACCTTACAAAGCTATGCTAGACGAGGCACGGGCATTAAAACACAGATTTACAGAACATAGAAATGGCGATAGCTTACATAAAGGATGGAAGGGATTAGCATTATATGGGTTAGGAGAAAATCTGCATGAAAGTTGGCAAGATTATGGTTATGCAAACGCTATAGAAGCTGCCAAAGATTTTAAATGGACAGCTGCCGCGACAGAATGTCCTGTAACAATGAATTTCCTTCATAACAATTTTCCATGTAAAAGATTTGGAAGAGTGCGTCTTATGTTAATCGAAGCAGGTGGATGGATAGGTTTTCATAGCGATACACGACATCGCATATTAGAAAACATAAACATATCTTTAAGCAACCCTGCAGGTTGTATATGGAAATGGAGCGACGGAGAAGAATTATTCATGGAACCCGGAGGAGCCTACGCTATGAATATCAGCTACCAACACAGCATAGTAAATAATAGCAATGAAGATAGATTCCATTTAATTGTTGCAAGACACGATAGTACCGACGAATGGCGTAACTTAATGGATGCCGCAGCTAGAGAATCAGATATTTCAGGAAGTTATTTTTTACATGAAATAGCAGTTTAACCTAACATACGAGGGCTTGACCAATCCTCCAAATGCCACGCAGGTTTATTGAGTTCATTAATATCGGTTAGATCAAAGTCTTTTACAGCACCATATCTTATCCTATGTTCAACAGGATGAAATCCGTCTGCAGCTCTCGATGTCATAAGTACATTTATATTAGGATCTTTTTTCTTAAAGTTGTTAAACAATTTGTTTTCGCAACTGATTCTAAATTTTAGACTTTGAGTAGCAATGTAAGGGCTGTGAGTAAACACATCACTTAGGTTAACAAGAGTTTTCTTGCCAGGCACAATCCAATCTAAATTATAAGTGCTCATATAATCTATTAATACATAATCAAAGTTTAATGATTTAATTTTGGACCAAACAGCATCCCAATCGTCATACTCGGTTACAAATGCTTCCCATTGTTGTCTGGTGTACTCGATGTAAGCATCAACATCGTGTTTAGTGTTATTTGGAAGTCGAGGTATATGTTTACGATAAAATTCATGATAGTCTTTACCGTCCCATTTGTTAACCATAGTTTCCATAAATTTCAAACAATTATAGTTAATGTCTGTAAACACTACTCTAGTATCAGGTGTAACTCCTAATTTAATTAGATTACTAATCCAGTACACACCAATACCGACTGTAATGTATTGCTCCACCGGGCCGTCAAATTCAAAATTTTCCCTTAGACTATCGCTGTTCCAACTTGCATAAAAATTATTACAGAAAAAATGATTCCAATATACATTAGATACTTCCCGTAAAAATACATGGTCATATTCATAATACAAATATTTTTTATTATTTCTAATATCGGGTCCCAAATCTATTAATATTTTATTATGTTTTAAAGCTGTGGCAATGATATTCCAACCGTGAAGTTTTTGTGTATAAGTTTTTTCAACATTACCTGGTCGAACCCATTCTGCAACTTCATGATCACCATACAAAAATCTTTCGCTACGCATAGGTTCTATTTGGGTATGTTGTTCTTCTTTAGGTTGTCCTATTTCAGGGGATCCAATCTCGTTATACTGTTTTAAATTGACAACATAAAACTGATGATGTAACTCATAGTAAGCATTTTTATAAAAAGATTGTTCGTTACGATGTAATATATGACCGGCAATAAAAAAGTCTTGTTGGCAAAGTTTATCTAATGCTGGAAATATTCTATCACTTAAACCTAAACTTGTTCCTCCAGCTATAATTAATGCGTGGCTATAACCGTCCTGATTGGCTGCGTTAAGCATTTCATCTTCATCTCGGCCAATAAAAATATCATAATCTCTAACACTGAATCTATGTACTAAAAAATCTGAAATATTGTTTGATACTTCAGTCGTCCATCCGCTAGTGTATAAGTGCCTGTTATCTACTACACAACACACTAACGATTTCTTTTTAATTTGTTTAAATTTTACCATCTGGGGTATTTTTCCAATTCTTTAAGGAACTTATTAGCATGTAATTCCCACACTGTTTGTCTAGTACCTCTATAATCTATTTCTTTTACACGAGACATCTGTCCTGTAGTTTCCATGGCAGGCCCGAATATGTTATGCACAAGTCGTTGAGTACCTACGCTACTTTCGTTACTTGTAATGTATAAACTAGCCCAAGGCGGTGTCCATTCTATGCAAGTAGGAATTAAAAACTGACTAGTAACATGTTGATGCGTTACAATTTGATTACGAGTGCGTATGCTAGGAATAGGTATATGATCTGAAAACACACAAGTACGAGCTGCAATACGATAAGCATCTTCTCCCATCTCTGGAAAGCTGTGCGCACCTACACTTCCTACGGCTTTATCGTAGTAATATAAAATCCATACAGCCCAATGTTTTTCTTTGGCGAGACTGTCTATTAACATTTTTTGACTAGAATTATTTATAAATCCTTTTGATTCTGCTATAGCATAGAATTCAGTAAGATCTAAATCTTCCGACCAAGGTACTATATTAAACATTTAACTCTTTCAATAAATTCATCAGGATAATTAGTTCTAAAACTTTCCCAACATAGTTGATCCATAATAGCCCAAGGTTGTGGTTTATCCCATTCGATACCTAACGAGTCTAAGTGTTTGCGCATCTCATCTTGTCTAGTACTATAAATGTGACTTTCAACATCTACTATGCTTATTGTATCTTCTTTATCACTATATGTAAAGAAATAATTAATACTTTTGAGCTGACCATTTATTAGAAAATAACTACTAGGGTGCATACTGTATTTGTGCCAGCCTAAATCTTTGTGAGCTTGTATAATTGCAATCATTTGATCTTGCCAGTCTGGCAACACATTATTGTAATTTGCCTTATTACATCCGGCTTGCTCCCAAAAGTCTGGACCGTCAATTTCGAGATAAATCTTACGATCACTCATATTAACTTCTAAAATTTTTGGAACCATATCTGGATTATGCCATGCCATACTAGACAAGTAGTGTATTTCTCTATGCCATTTCTCCTCCATGAGTTTTGGATCTACGACTTGATTTTGATTTTTATGATAGATTGTATCATTATAATACCATTGACAAAAAGTTTTTTTATCTTCGCTGATTAAACTTGTATAAATCAAATTGTTTCGGCATAACCCGCTACCTGGCACATTATTGTAGTAGTAATTAAATTTTGTCTTCATGTTGTAATTATCATAAATATTTTTCATGAACAAAATAACTGATACTTTTTCCTTGTGTGAATATTGCTATAGACATATACCTGCAACTAGATTTGAAAAGGATGGAGCAATTTGGTTAGGCAAGACTTGTTCTAAACATGGTTATGTAGAAAGACTAGTAGAGCCTGATGCTAATTTCTACCTAAATTATGTATATCCTAAAAAAACACATACAGCATATTTCATCGAAGTCACTAACAGATGCAATTTAACTTGTCCACATTGTTATCAAATTCCTGACAATACAAGTATAGATCCAGACATAGAGTATATTCTCTCGCAGATCCGCTCATGGCCGGATGACGGATATGTTATTTCTCTAGCAGGCGCAGAACCTACAACTAGAAAAGATTTAGATAAACTAATTCTATCTATTCAAGCATTACCAGGCAAATCTAGAAATATTATAGTACTGTCTAATGGCGTCAATTTATCAAAGATAGAATATGCCAAAAAGTTTGTAGGCATAGATAATTTGTCATGGACTATAGGTCTGAATCATCCCGATTACCAAGGGCACAAAGTTCGAGATAAACAAATGCAAGGCATCGATAACTGTATCAAATTAGGATTGCCAATCAAGAATATAAGTTATACATTAGAAGGATTGCATCAATTAGAATATTGCCTAGACGAGATCCAAGAATTTTATCCGGAAAAATGTAAAAGATTTAGAATCCGTGTAGGAGCAGATATTGGACGAAATCCGGAGGGAGATCAAATATATCTAAGTCAATTGGTAAATGCTGTTAAAAATTTGTGTATTAAGAAACAATGGTCATACAAAGAAGATATGGCAAACGGTATCAGAGCTCATTTTCCAGTCTATGTAAACAATGTAAATATTAAACTAATACAATGGCCTGACGCTAGTACCCTAGATATGGAAGAAACACAAACAGAAACTTGGGCAGATCTGTTGCCTGGAAAACCGGTCAGTCCTTTAGTGCATCAAGTTATGCTGAGAGATCATGCAATAAACAACAACAATTTTTTATTTGATACAGTTCCAGAGAAATACAGAAGATGATTAAGGGGATAAACAATCAACCATATTTCAATATGACTCCATATTTAGATATGAACCACTTTGAAAAACTTCAACCTGAAATTATTTCAGGGTTTGCCTTAGCACGAGAGTTTGCCAAAGAAGGAACCTGGATGAAGCCTGGTTTTACATTTGATGATATGAGTTACAAACTTAATTGGAAACCTATCTATCAGTCCATGGATGAATTCATGGAACTACCTAAAGATGATCCTATATATCAAGCTGGCATAAAATTAATACCAACAGATTTTAAAAATTTTCAACAGCGTAATATATTCACCCGTTATCTAAAAATGGCCATGGGTGCTTACGATCCTTACATTTATTATTATTTGTGGGAAGAAGGATCTTGGGATGATCGTACTGCTCCACGCAAACTAACACCTGAAGCTGAATACTTTCCTAACACAGTTAAATGGGTAGAAAGTCTAGTGGGTACTGTGTTTGAAGAAATTGGCCGTGTTATATTCTTTCATTGTGAAGCAGATGGTATTCCATTCGAGCATAGAGACTTGGATGCTAAGAATGGTGTTAATGTTGTTAAACCACATCGAAACGAGTTTATACACATTCGCCCTAATACTAAGAAAGCTATGTACTTGTGGGATCCAGAAACTAAAGATAAAACATATTTGAATACTCGTGCCGCTTGGTGGAATGATGTTGATTGGCACGGAGGTGAAAGAATCATGGAACAAAGTTATGGATTACGCATAGATGGTAAGTTTACTGAAGATTTACGGAAAAAATTAGGTATTAATCATTTGGAGTTTTATTAATGAAATGTATAGGAAATTATGCATACTGGATAAAGCAAGAATGGCTTGATTATATGACAAACATAGAAGGTAGGTCTTACCCGAGTAATCCTAAATCAGAATTAGATACACATTCATTAGCTCCTATGATACGTTCCGGTCGTAGTGCCAATAGTACGATTTGTATATTTTATGACAAAGAAAATACAGGATTCAATGTAGAGCCGATTTGGTCAACTAGCAAGCATAGCGAATATTGGTTTGTAAAGTTATATCCAGGTATGCTACAACCGTTACATCAAGATGAATTAAAATTTGATCAGTACGGTCGTCGTAATTTAACACATAAGAAATACTGGATTCCTTTAATGGATTACGAGCGCGGACATGTTTTCATATACGAAGATACTTTAATCACAAACTATAAAAAAGGCGATGTGTATCTGTATGATAATGATCAAGCATTTCACTGCGCCGGGAATATGGGGTATTCGACAAGGTATTCTTTGAATCTTGCCACATGGGATTAAAATGAAGTATATAGATAATTATCGTGAATTTGTTACAGACGAATTATTAAATCATTTAAAAACACATAATGGAGATACAATCCCTGTGTGGCAACCAAACCGTTGGAAGGGACATCCTATGTTAGATGAGGCTAGAGAACGAGCACGTGTGGGATATAGTGATAATAAGCATTACTTCCAACAGTTTAATGAAAAAACAAAGTGTATGCAGGATTTTAATTTACAAATACCTGCTATACCCGATGATGACAGAAACTTATCTTGGTGGATAGTTAAATTGCTGCCCGGACAAATGCAAAGCATGCATTTTGATCCTCACTTGGTTGAGTGTAAGAATCCTAAGAGATACACATTATTTTTACAAGATTGGCAACCAGGGCATATATTTGTATGGGACAATAAGATTATAACTGACCATAAAAAAGGTGACTTATATATGTGGAATGATCCTATGTGTTATCACGGTGTAGTTAATATAGGCTACGAGACTAGGTATAGTCTACAATTGACTACTTACGAATAAACAGCTAATAGATGTAACATATACTTCGGCTCCAACCCAGCGTTTATACCGCTATGCCATGATTTATAATTTTTCCATTTGACCACAGTGCCTTGTGGTTGATTGTAAAAATATTCATCATCTACTATAAAAATATGTCCGTGCGATGGTTTTTCTATAAAACAACTGTATCGTATAGGATTACCTTGTTTCAAATATTCATCTTCATGGTCATCAACATCCCAGTGCCATGGAGCAAAGTATCCAGGATCTATCCTACTAATCCAAGCCCTTAAAATTTTAACACCAAGAGTGTTGGCAAATTTTTCGACTATACTAGTATCAAAGTGTATTCCTGGATAATAGTTTGTCCATTTTATAGCGCTTAAATTAAACTTTGCCTGCGTCCATTGATTATATATTTTTAAATATTCAAGGTTTGACAAATCCCATCTATCTGATAAAGGCATTACAACTTCTCCCTCATCCGGCAAACTTTCTATAACATTGTTCCAATCAATCATATAAAACCTTATAAAATTCTGGAAAAGGATTGTCAGGCCAGGTTTTTCCTAAATGGCTATTCAAAGTATTTTTATAGAATACAGAAAAATCAATCATGCCATCAACTGTTGCAGAATTAAATCTTCCTCCGCTATCTGGGCCTATGACCCCTTCGATCAGTTTTCTTTCAATGTAAGGATTAGCTATTTCAACACAACCATAGAAATCAAAAGTATTTACTTGGTTTGTCGAGTCAAGGAAAAAACAGTGCGGATATAAAGCTAATTTATATAATCCGAGATATTTCAGGTCCTTTAGTATATTAAATATTTGATCTTTCCAATTAGGGCACACTTCATTTAAATTTTTCTTTTCTACAAATAAAATAGTGTTAAGTGTTTTTTGATTCCATTCGAGAAAAATTCTCTTTTTATTTAGATCTATATGTAAAATCGTTGGCGCCCAATTATTTCCTTCTACTAATGAAAGATATTTAACTTCCCTTTGAAAGAAAAAATCTATTAGTTCATCTGATCGATTTTTATTTTCTTCGTGATAGCTGCTTTTAACATTCCAGTCCATACACATAATTGTGCCTGAAGCATCGACTAACGGAGTATATAAGACATTTGTAGTAGTATAATGGTTGTCATGCATTTTATAGAAGTATTTCCAATTCTCAACTGAGTTTAAATTCATCTGGCAGAATCCTTTTTAAACTATCAATTTTATTATATTCTATATTAAACTTTGCTTTACTATCGGTGTAAGCAAATTCATTTATATAACCCTGTTTGTTTGCTTCATTAAGCCACATACTAACTGTATTATCAAAAATAAATCTAGCATGATCTAAGTTATTCATGTTTGTTGTTATTGTAATAGGAATTGGTATTATCAATTGGTTTTTCTTTAGTAATTTCCTTACTACTAATTGAATTCTAAATCGTCTACCAAAATTTGCGGCAGTATGTAAAAACCCAGCATCCATATTATACCAAATACCATTTTGTTCTAATTTATGCATCTGTTCTCGAATCAGATCTATTAGATAACACTCCTCGCCCAATATATTAAGATGATATCTGTCATCAATGTCGGCATGGCTTTGATATGCTTGCCCTGGCCCTAAAACAATTATTCTGGCTTCACCTTTAGTCACAGGTAATGAATCATAAAGTGTTTGCCAAACTGTACCTTTATACTCGTCCTTCAATTCCCAAGGATCGTAAAAAAAGTTGCCAGTAGGTTTATTAATGGTTGTTCGACCTCCCCAATTTTCTGGAGCGGTTTGACAAGCTTCTTGAAATAATTTTGTATTGACAATATAATTAGTTGGCGTAAGCATGGAATATTTATATACTATTATATCTCGATTAAATACTTCATGAGTAAACATTTTATAAGCAAAACATTTTGTATGCATCCTTTTACAGGATTAGCTACTAGAGAAGACGGTGCAATCAAAGTTTGCTGTCGCAGTCATCCAATTGGTTTTATACAAGACGCTCCACTTGAATACCACTGGAACAGCGAAATTATGCAACGAATTCGCAGGCAAGTGCTTAGAGGGGAACGCCCTCCTGAATGTGCTCCATGTTTTAGTTTAGAAGATCAAGGTGTAGAAAGTTTAAGGCAAAGACATATTAAAGGTGAAATACCGGAGGCACGAATTAATTTGTACCCCGATGCACTTTCAAAAATGCAACATGATTTTACTATGCCATTTGAAATTCCAACTATGGAATTAAAATTAAACAATTTGTGTAATTTAAAATGTCGCATGTGTAATCCTACAGATAGTACTAGCTGGAACGACTGGAGAGAAGTAGAAGAATTCTATCTGAAAGAAAAAAACTATCTATACAAAACAATACAAGACTTAAAATTAATGGAGAGACCTTATTTGGACGAGTTTACAGATAATCCCGCTTGGTGGGAGAGTTTAGAAAAGTTACTGCCATTCTTTAGAAGAGTAGAGTTTGCAGGAGGAGAACCCTTAACTGATCCAACACATTATCGTATATTAAAATTGCTCCAACCTTATGCTAAAAATATTGAAATTAAATATGCAACTAACTTGACAAGTTTAGGAAAAGGTAAACATAACATTTTTGAATATTGGCCACAATTCAAAAGTGTAGCTGTCAATGTAAGTATAGATGGATTTGAGGATAGTTATGAATACATACGAGGAAATGCTAACTGGAATGAGTTAATTACTAATATTAAAAAAATACAAGAGATACCTAATATAAGTCGAATAGTCGGTGCTGTAGCTGTTCAGGTTAGTAATGTTTTAGTCTTGGACAAAATGATAGAATATTTTTTAGATGAATTAGGTATTGTATTTTACACTAATATGGTTAATTATCCTAGTGTATTATCCGTTCAAGCACTACCTCCTGAATTAAAAAATATGGCAATGAACAAATTGTCTCTGGCAATTACAAAAATTCCTAATTATAAATTAGTAAAAGAAAATCCAATCCTTTTAAAAATTACTATAGAACAAGTACAAGGCGTAATAAATTTTCTTCAACAACGGCAATCATTGAATTTATGGCCAGATTGCATAGAATTCAATCGTAGATTAGATATAACTCGTAATCAAAGTTTTTTAAATGTTAATCCGGAGTTCAAAGATTATGTTTAAAATAACTAGTAGGTATCCCCATCAAAACTCAGTTAAGATTGAATGGAATTTAGGTAAGCGTTGCAATTATAATTGCAGTTATTGCCCTGAAGAAATACATGACAACACCAGCTTGCATACCGACATAGAAATACTTAAATCAACTGTTGATAAACTTAAATCGTTAGGTAAGCCGATTCGTATTAGTTTTACAGGAGGAGAGCCAACAGTTCATCCCAAATTTGAAGAGTTGGTCAATTACTGTAAAAATCAAGGAGTAAGCTGGATTAGTATTACAACTAATGGCACTCGAAAAGAAGAATGGTACAGTAATTTAAGAGTAGATCAGATTGTATTCAGTATGCACATGGAGTATGAATATAGAAGAGTATTAAATACTATTGTTAATGTAAAAGAATATTTTAGAGGAAAAATAATGGCACATGTAATGGCTCACCAAGATTACATGCCGCATGTAAGATATGTGGCCGGAGCCCTCAATGCTAGTGGAGTCCCACATGCTGTTCGTAGAGTTCGTTGGACACAAGGTGATCACGACTTATTCGATGACATGCGTTATAACGCAGAAGACCTGGCATGGGTTAAAGAATATGAAGCTACTGTGGAAGCAAACTGTATTATCGACGATGACAAGAAAATGCATGCCAACGATATTATAAAACTGCATCTTAACAAATATAAAGATTGGTCATGTATGGCAGGTATAGAAAGCCTAATGATCAATTGGGACGGAGAAGTCTACAGAGCGACTTGTAGAGTCGGTGGTAGTCTAGGCAACATTTATAACAGCAATTTTGTTGTCTCAAATGACGCTGTAGTGTGTGACCGTAATTTCTGTACTTGTGCAGCTGACATACCGTTAACTAAATATCAATCATGATAGATACTGATTTATTATTATCTGCATCAGAAAGTGCTCAACGGTGTCAGCGAAATTGGGATCTCAATAAAAAAATTCCGGACACTATTATCGATCAATTAAAAAAAATTGTTATAAATTCGCCAACTAAACAAAATGATGAATTATATTCAGTTATATTTTGTTCGGATAATGATATCATACAAGAGATTTATCACAATAGTATAATTGAACCTGGATTTGAAAATTTAGATGAACATAAAAACTCACAAATTTTAGCTAACTTACTGATTATATTTTGCACCGAATCTCCTAGTTCTAGAAGAAATAAAGATCATCTCGATCAATCAGAATTGTCTATAAATCGTTATATGGCTATAGGAATAGCTTCGGGTCAGTTAGCATTAGCTGCTAATTTGCTAGGATTAAAAAGTGGATTTTGTAAGTGTTTTGATAAAATAGCTGTAGCTAATATCTTAGGAAAAAATCCTGAATTATTATTAGGAATTGGATACCCTAATGAAAATAAAAATAGAAGAGAACATCATTTAATTGATTATTGGTTTCCTTCGTTTAATAAAGACTTGACTATAGTTTCAATGGAAAATGGTAGCAGAGTTTCAGAAAAATTTTCATCTGGTGTAGAAAAATATACAATTGATATAATATTGAATTACTCTAATTTAGATGAAGTCTTAAATGATATTGATCCATTGAATGATTTTTTAAAAAAATACTCCATGTCTTTTGATACAGAATCGTGTAGAGAAATGCAAGAAAGATATATGAAAGATTTTAATCTTTTTCCTTCAATGTCGGTTAATGTGTTAACCGAGAAAAAAATAATAATTCAAACATACGAAACTGATTCAAAGTTAAATTGCGAGTTATTTAAAACTGATTTTTTAAACAAAAATCAGATAATATTATTTTTAAAACAACACGGTTGGGTATGTCACTAAAACAAATTATTTAATTCTGGAAAAGTATTAAGAAAATTTGTTCCGCGTCGATTATCTGTAACTGTTAAGTAGTCCTTAAGCATTACTAATTTCTTTGACCAATCTTCTTGCATCATATATTGGACCAGTCCATTCCATCTTTTCAATCCATAAGGATTATTAATAAATTCAGCATCGTGCATTCTTCGTGAACAAAAATACTCAACATTTTCTTTTACTTTATTTTTTAAATGTTTAGGTAATACACGAACATTTAAATAGCTCGGTAAGTAAACAAGATGTGTTCCGATAAGACCGGCACCGTACGGAGGTAAATTAATTTTTTTAAAATTCATACTTTCTTTCCATTGCACTAAATCTGGTATATTCAAGACATTTAATACTTGTACGGCACAGGCAATATTCACTGTAATGTTATCTGGAGTGTCATCTAATCTACACAAATTTTCTACAATATTTTTCCATTTGCTAGGATATCGTATGTAATCATTTTTTTCTTCTAACGCATCTATACTAAAATTAAATTTTATCTGTTTGAATTTGTTCCATAAGTCAAATAACTTTTCTGGTAATTCTAAACCATTACTATTATAACGCAATACACAATTCTTAGCAGCATCGGTTTCCACCATAAATTCTAATATTTTATAGTGTTCAGGGATCAATAATGGTTCACCACCGGCAAAATATAGTTCACGAATGTTAATTGCATTGGAACGCATGTCTTGCAAGAAGTTTCCTTTTTGATACCATGTATAATCAAAATCTATATTCCAACTTTGATCTTGTTTTAATTCTACGGTTGTATATTTAGGATACTGTGCTCGCCATTCTTTGATCCACGAACTGCTATCATGCGGACTACACATGATACATTTAAGTTGGCACATATTTCCTAATCGTAAGTCAAAATATGGAATCTCGACAGGCAAACTACCATCGGCTTTAGTGGACTTGATAATACTGTCAATATCTAATCTATCTTTCCAAACTTCGCTTTCCCATTGTCGTTTGCTCACAATTCCTGCATCTTCTTCTTTGTAACATTTCCTACAGCTTAACGGGGCTTCTCCGGCAAGCATTTGTAGGCGAACAGTTTTCATGTATGTGCTATTCCATACTTCTGAAATAGTGTCGTATTGTAGATTCATTATTCTGCTGTCTTGTTTCACCAAGCCTGCATCTTTAGTATCTTCCTCGCCAGCGCCGCTGGCATTGGCAGTGCAACATAGACGCACATCACCGTTGGGTCTAGTAGCAATATGTATCCATGGAAGAGGGCAAATTGTTTTAGACATTAGCTATCTGATCTCTTGATTTTGCAAATTCGAAATTTGGACTTCGACCGCACATCCTTGCACAAGTAATAAGAAGTTTTTCATCCCAGAATTTTTTCCAGATAGTTTGATATGATTTAGAATTAATAATGGACTCAACTGTATAATTAACAGCATTTAAAAATTCTATTCCGCCAAATTCTTTAATTAAGGTATTATATTCATCAAGTATCTTATATCTTATACTAGCGGCTTCATTATCGTCTATATATGTATATGGAGTATTTGCTATCCAACAACAGGGAAAAACATTTTTAAATGCATCTATGTAAACTTCTCTTTGATTTAACGATTGACAATCAATAACAGAGTCCTGGAGTATTTGTTTATAGGAATCGATTATTTTTTTGTCTATAAATTTTAAAGGTGTATCTGTTGCAGGTTCTATTGAATAAATTACCGCACCTGTTTTGTCCACTACATTTGATTTAGGTTCTAACAAAAATCTCGAACTATTCTTAATGACAAATGTTTTAAAACCTAATTCCTTGCTTATTTTTCTAGCTGTTTCGACTTGGTGTTGATTATGTTTAAATCTTATAAAGCACCATTCAGCTGTTCCACCAGCTTGGATAAATGCTTTTGCATTTTTGATTATTTTATGATAATCTGTTCCAATTCTATAAATGCTGTGGGTGTCTTCTAATCCGTCCAGTGCAAAAATTATATTATGTGTTTTTGGAAGAGCTTGTACTAAGGACTTCCACCATGTTGTCGATTTTGCACTACCATTGGTATGTATGCGTATATTAAGGGTAGGATTTATACCGGATGAATACTTGCACATTTCTAACAAATCTTTGTTTAATATAGGATCACCAAAATTTCCACAAAAGAAAAAACCTTCAACTTGATTTAAAAGTCTAGGACTCATTATAGTTTTGAAATCTTCTAAAGTCCAATCGTTTGTCTTAATCAAAGGGTTTATCATTCCACCGTTGCGATTTCGGCCACACATTGGACAACTGGCTTGGCAATTATTAGTAATTTCTAAATGTAGTTGTCGCAACTCATTAAATTCAATCATATTTCATACCAAAAATCATATGCCTTGTATATAACGGTAGTTCTAATGAATCTGCCCATAATACTTTAATTTTAGATTGATTTATAAATTCATCTAAGTTATGTGCTATTCTAATATGCTCTGGAATATCATAGTTATTACTCTGTAAAACTATCAAGGACGAAGGTCTTATAACTTGATATTCTAACCAATCGTCGTATTGTTCTTGTGTCAAATGTTCACAACTTGTATTAACTATCACATCTCCATAACACGGTGCCCAACACATATCACAAGTAATGGCTTTAAATCTACCTTGTGTTTCTTCTATCTTATTCATCAAAACTGATATGGCTTCACATGAAGGGTCTATATCTATGTTTTGTATACTTTTAATAGGAATGTTACTTTGAAATAACATACTAGCTAAGACTCCTACCCATCCTCCACAAATGTTTATTGAAATAGGAGAATCAATAAATCGCTTTAGGTTGTCAATTAACCATTCTTTACTTTTTAATTGTCCAGACCAAAATGCGTCCATTGTCCGCATAGGGTCTGAACTCTGACGGATGGCCTGCATCCAATGATGAATATGTTCTGTATCTATTTGCATTTTGGTACCTTACTATCTGCGCTGCTTACACATCGTTCTGTTTTACAAATCTGGGGAGATTTGAATAGAGTAAATTTTCCCACAGTGCCTAAATTTTCTTCTTTGCAACTGTATGCTCTTTTAACTTCATTACCTCTGATTATAACACTTTGAAATCCACTATTACAAGTCCATCCGGCGAATTGATTGAATCCCAATGCGTTAAATCTTTCTGCTTGATCTATATAATAATCTTGTACGCCATCTGTTAATCTGATTTGAAAATCTTCCTGTTGCTCAAAATCATTTTGCATGATGTCTATCATATCTTGTGTATACCCTTCTACTACAGCAGTGGCAGTTGGATTGCTTTGTGGTTTAAGTGTTACATTAATCCCTCGGGCTCGAAATCGCTCACAGCGTTCTAATGTTTCGTAAAACAGTTCCGGCACCATAACTTGATTGATAGTAACGTGTACTAGGTCATACATTAACTGTAAACACTTATCACCAAATTCTGATTCCTTGGCATGCTCTGCATGAAAACTGGCTGTAATACTCCTACGCTGTAACATTTCAGTTGCATAGTGCCAACTGCGCCACCATGTCAAACTAGGACTTAAATTGGTAGTCATATGTACAGTTTGGTAAGGAGTCAGGGCACCGTCATCGAGATGTTTAATTAAATCTAACAAATATTTGTAAGCAGTTGGTTCACCACCGCTGAACGACCAATGGAACTGGTTAAACCCATTGGCTCGTGCTTGACGCTTAATCTCGTCTACAGTAGATTTATATACTTCAAGCGGTTGGTGATCGGGTTTGTCAGTCCTAGCATAGGGCCAACAGTAACTACATTTATAATTACAAAATCTGCCCAGTATCCAACTTACATTAAACAACGGTCTGTCCAGCATAGTCTGCTGTCCAAAATGTGTAATCTTTTCAAAAGGTATACTAGAAAATTCCATATTTTTTGTACATATTAGATCTTCGTGTCACAACATTTTTGTAATGTTTTTTAGTCCATGACTTGTAATATTCCGTTGACAACAACGATTGATGTGCTGACAACACATTTGATAACCTGTTTACTATTACAATAAAATAAGGAACCTCAGTATCAAACACTCTTCCGTATTGAATATAGTAGTCTTGTTTAATTATCTTTTTGTTAAGGCTCCTAATATATAAATGTAAATGGAAGTACCATCTAACAGCTGAAGGAAACACTAATATTTTTACATCGAATGTTTTTTTGTCTATTAGATCATAAATTTGATTTTTAATAAAAAGCGATTTACTTTTTGAAGAATATGCTACAACATCTACAAGACCTCGAAGCCTTGCTGATTTTGCATATGGGCAGGGTGGAAATTTGTAATCGTAAAATTCATGATTTGCTTCAACATAATCTGTTATCCACTTCCAAATATCTTGTTCAGGTGTCAATTTCATTCTACAAATATATAAATGGTTTTCTTTTTTTTGCGTTTTTAACAACACTACGATGTTTCAATTTAATTACAAAATTATAATAAATTTCTTTTAACCAGCTCATTGTAATTTCCTAATTAAATGATTTGCAAATATTTCATGAAATTTGATTTTAGGGTGTGTAAATGTATGTGTATCTTTCTGATTGGACCAATCAACTATAGAATTAAAAGAATAATCCTCATCTATAATAGAATATAAATTTTCTATTTTAAATTCTTTATAATTGTTAATTTCCATTTCTTGATGATAAGTGTTGTAACAATATTGTTGCAATAGTCTGCCATTTAACGCCAACGATAACAAATTCAAATGTTGAATATCAGAATACCAATTATACATGTGATGTCGGTAATCTAGATTATTTGAAAATTCTTGATGGAACAATTTACTTGGCCAATGCTCATCTGTACCATTTACACAACCGACTATTGGCTTGCCTAATCGATTAATCCAAAAATACCGACTAATTTCCGAATGCCCTACTAGTATTAAATCATTATCGGTTATAAAGTTATTAGATAAATCTTTTTGCAAGTAGTAGATCATCGATGCGCTATTTCCGCCGTATGTCGCTCTGTTAACATAATTGACATCATAGTGATCGGCTAGTATTTTAGCCCATGTGAGATCATTTTCAATTTTAGCAATTTCTTGTAATGACATTTTGGTCTGTATCAATTCTATCCATTTTTTTAAACCATTTATTCTTTTGTATTCGTCAATTTGAATTTGGCTATACTCGGGCACTATTTTAGTGTCGGCCAACTCCATTCCGGCTGTTAAACTACATCCATATACTATAATCCTATTAAATAGTATTGTGTTGTTTTTATAACTAATTTCTTGCATTTCAATTTACCGAGTATGTTGACAGTATTTACGCTAGATACTATACTACATATTGTAGACGTGAGTGGAACATGGTATACCTCCGGCTTGCTGGGAACGGGTCTAGCTCATTGAGCGACTTTGTAGGTTCGAATCCTACCGTCTACACCATTTTAATACACAGAGGCACAGAATGAAAAAGGCACTATTAATTATAACATTGTTATCTGCTAATGCGTTTGCATACTATGAAGACCCGCATCAACAGTTTGATATGACACATAATGAAACGAACGAAGTTAAAATAACTTTTGTTCAAAGTAAAAATGTACAGCAAACTTGTAATGCAGAATCGATTCGTCGAGGTAAAGGTACATTTGGGTATAGCATTGAAGCATGTAGTTTTTGGAACTGGGATATGACTGAGTGTACAATAGTCACAGCCACTACAGCAAATTTTCACACAATCGGACATGAAGTGCGTCATTGTATTCAAGGTAATTTTCATAAATGAAAAAAGTAGCAAGTAGCCCTGAGCGTTATACCTTTCAAAAAGAAGGGTATATCAAACGCTGTGAGAAAGAAGGCAAAGAGCCTAGTCCTGCCTATACCGCCATGTACAAAACTTGGCGAGAACAAGACGCGGAGAACCTTAAGGATCCAGAGTGGCAAAAGAATAATATGGAATACGATTTACGCAGTTCCAAAGAACTATGCGACAAAGTCAAAGCCAGCGATGCGTATGCTCAAAACTTATATGCCGCAATGTGTAATATGACTTGGCAAAGCAGAGAGTTTTGGCAAGAA
>Ga0208499_1000280_pt1 | contig 20455 bp, 7 predicted proteins | sample CryBogCBE07Jul09_FD_185504 | JGI IMG/M metagenome (GOLD analysis project Ga0208499, IMG submission 185504) | Freshwater microbial communities from Crystal Bog, Wisconsin, USA - CBE07Jul09 (SPAdes) (version 2) | ecosystem: Environmental > Aquatic > Freshwater > Lake | place: Crystal Bog... | reverse complement strand
TCGAAGCAGAAATCATGGCTGCTCTAGCACAAGAAATTACAGCTGAAATCGACCAAGAAATTCTAGCTTCCCTACGTAGCTTGGCTAGCGTTGATCAAACTTATGATCAATCCCTAGTAAGCGGTACAGCTACATTCGTTGGTGACGAACACGCTGCTCTAGCTATTCAGATCAACCGCGTAAGCAACTTGATCGCCCAACGTACACGTCGTGGCGCAGGTAACTGGGCTGTTGTTTCTAACCAAGCATTGACAATTCTACAATCTGCTACTACAAGCGCTTTTGCTCGTACAACAGAAGGTACATTCGAAGCTCCAACAAACACCAAGTTCGTTGGTACATTGAATGGCGCTATGCGTGTTTACGTTGACGCTTACTTGAGCGACACAGGTAACGACACTAACCAAGTTCTAGTTGGTTATAAAGGTACAAGCGAAGCTGATGCTGCCGCTTTCTATTGCCCTTATATTCCTCTAATGAGCTCTGGTGTTGTTCTAGATCCAGCAACATTCGAACCAGTAGTTGGCTTCTTGACACGCTACGGCTATGTCGAGTTGACAAACACAGCATCTAGCTTAGGCAATGCTGCTGACTACTTGAGCAAAGTTGCTATCACTAGCGCAACAGTTAGCTTCCAATAATCCATTATTGGAGTTTAACTTCACTAAAAACGCCCTTCGGGGCGTTTTTTATTAAATATACTGTTCGCTCTTAATTGAGAGTTTATGCGGAACCCCAACCGCGTAGGCAATAGAACTGTCAAAACATAAAGGAGAAACAAAATGGGACGTCCTATTAAAGAGAAATTTTTTGGTAACCTAAATGGTCCATATCACAGCGATTATGCCTATGGGTTATCTGGCACAGGCGGTACTGGTGTATCGTTTGTACTTGCTAATTCTGGTACACACTATTCTGCTGGTGTTACTGCCAGTGTTGGCGCACCAAACTTAAACATTGATGGCAATCCAACTGCTACAGTGGCTGTTGCTATTAACGGCACTACTAACGGAAACTTGGTAATTACTGGATCTACAGCTGGTCAAGGATATACATCTACAGCAACAGTAACAGTTTCTACAGCTTCTGGCGTTACTGCTATTACTGTAAGCGGTGTAACTGGTACTAATACTGTATCTACAACTGCTACAGTATCTGGTGTTTACAATGGTATGCGAGCTATTGGTACTGGTATTAATGCTGGCGCAACTTATGTTACTGGCGTAAGTACTTCTGGATCTACAACAACAATCACGTTGAGCGCAAACAATGCTAGTGTTGTATCTTCAGTTAGTTTTTATGATTCTGGTGCTGGTGCTACTATTGTTACTACATTGAATGCTATTCAACATCAAACATTGAATGTTAATGCTTGGGCACCTTATAAAAAGAATTCTAATTTTACTGCCAATACTACTGGTAGTGCTATTATTTCTGATATCTTAAGACAAGAAAGTTCACGTAGCTATCGTATCAAAAACAATCAAGGTTATGGTAGATGTGTTCTTACAACTACAAGCACAGGTAATTTGACAATTGGTCAAATGAACTTGGTTGCTACTGATGCTAATGGTAGCACATACTTTGTTCAAAAGTTGACTGCTCACCGTGCTAGTTTGGTACAATATCAAAGTGCTGGTGGTGGATTCTTGTTCGCCAACGACACAGTTGGACCAAGCGTTCGCTGGACAACTGCTACAACTGTAACAACAGCAAGTCAAACAGTTAGTATCGCAACAATCTAATATTTTTATTAGACTACGTAAAGGACTCTTCGGAGTCCTTTTCCATTTAGTAAGCATAGAAATAGAATAGGTAAATACTGGTATGACTACCGCATGGACTCGACCTACAATGGCTACTCAGTACGACGAACCTGGAGCACCACAGGGTGAAGAAATGTCGAATATTCCTTGGGATAGTTCTTTGAATTTTGAACAGTTATATTATGGTATAGGCGGCGCTTTAGTAACTACTGACCGTTTACAGCATATAGCAAGAAGTCCAAAATACGATTTAAGAAATAAAACTTATTTTGTTGCCGTATCAGGATTTAATTTTCAAAATTTGCCCACTACACTATCTGGTATATCTCTTCGATTGACTGCTAATCGTAGAGGTAGAGTAACAGACGAAACAGTTCAACTAGCATTGGGCAGTAACCTTATAGGCGACAACCGTGCTGGTATTAATTTAGACCCAATACAAGTGTATGGTGGTAGTGGTGATTTATGGAATACAAATTTATCTATAGCAGATGTATCAAACTCAAATTTTGGAGTAGTATTGAGATTTCAAGCACATCCTTTTTACCCACATCGAGATGCGATGTATTTGGACGCTGTTGAATTACAAATCTATTAAAACAATAAATACTCTAAAGGAATAAGAAATGACAGTAACGGTATCAGGAACAAGAACCCAATCCCCTCAAGGCCCATCTACTATTTCCTCACCTAGTAGTGGTGTTGTTATCAGTACAACAAATACTAACATTACCGGTAATCTTAACGTTGCTGGTTATGAAGTTGTTGGTGGCGATTTAACTGTCTTCGGGGCTAGTACACTAACACAGCATGTTAGAATTTTAAGTACTGATGTATCTACAAGCACTCAGACTGGCGCATTGGTTGTTGACGGTGGTGTTGGTATTGGTGATTCTATAAATGTTTTTAATAGTGCTACTGTCGGTACTACGTTATTTGTTGGTTCAGATACTACTATTAAAGGTGGGGCCTTTATTGGTACCTATTTACAAGTTGGAACAACTGCTACCGAGGGCGTTACTACTGCGTCAATTTACGGTCCTACAACAATTTATAATAGTGCTACTATCACTGGTACTATCACTGTTGTTGGCAATTCTAGTACTGTTATTATTAAATCTAATGACGATAACGTAGGCAACCCTCTTGGTGTTGCTTATACCAATACCAATGTCTACGATACATTTGCTGACCGTGTTAAAGGCGCTGTATATGTAGCAGGCGGTGTTGGTATTGAAAAAGATTTGAACGTTGGTGGTTTCATCTATGGACGTGTGGCAACTGCTAATACTACTGTTAACGTTGTTGTTACTACTACCAATGCTGACCAAGTATTTTATCCAATGTTTGCTGATTTTACAGGCGTTGGTGTAACATCTACAGGTTATACTTCTAATTATATTGATGATGTTTCAAGCGGAACAACTACTTCAACAGGTGGTTTGACTTATGTTCCATATACAGGCCTTTTAACATCTGACCAAATGGCTGTTGCGGCTGAATACAATTCAACAAGCACCAACACTGGTGCGTTTACTGTTGCTGGTGGTGCTGGCATTGCTCAAGATGTTCACATCGGTGGAGCTGCCTACGCTGAAGCAGTTTACACAAACTTACTAGCAAGTACATTTGGTAATATTGCCATTGAACCTAAAGGTGGCGAAACAGACATTTACGGTGAAATTCGTGTTCGTGGTGGTACTAAACCAATTGGTACCGCTCCAGTTGTTACCAATGTGTTGTATGTAACAATGGACGGTGATGATACAAACGACGGTCGTGCCATGGACCCAAGCCGTGCTTGCCGTACAGTTGGTGGTGCTATGAAGTCACCGTACTATCAACCAGGTACACAAATCCGTGTTAGCCCAGGACACTATTTTGAAAATAATCCACTAGTTATGAAACCATATACTAGTGTTATGGGCAGTGACATTCGTACAACAGAATTAGAACCAATCAACAAGACACAAGACTTGTTCCATGTTAACTCTGGTTGCTATTTGGCATTTATGCAGTTCTGCCAAGGACGTAGCGGATTGTTACCAGGTAACTATTATGCCAACGGATACAATCGTGGTGCTTATGCTACTGCGTTCCCTCCACAAACAGGCAATAACAGAATTGATTTGTTCCACTCACCCTACATTCAGAACTGTACTAACCTTTCTGGACCATGGTTAAAAGATGGTAACTTGTTCCAACCTGATGGCACTGTTCAAGTTCCTATCGCAGTTGGTAAGAGTACATGGAGTGCTGGTACTAGCACATTAACTGTTACATTAGATACAAATGTTAGTACTGGTACTATTACTCAAGGTATGAGTATTACACAAGGTCAACAAAATCCTGGATTCTTTAATGCTCGTACATTGTTGTTGTCCAACAAAGCATTTATGCAAGCACAGGTTGTTAGTTACATTGACCAACAATTTAACAGTGGCGCATTTACATATAGAACAACCTCTTGCTATAGAGATGTTGGTTTTATTGTTGATGCTATTGCTCAAGACATGGTATACAATGGTACTAGCGATAGTACATTTGCTGGTTTACAATACTACAGTCAAAACGGTGGATATACTGGCGCTATTGGCGATGAGATTAATACAACTACATCTGCTATCAACTGGTTCAGTACATTTACATTTGCCATTGCTGATGCTTTAGATCCAAGTCAAAATTCAGCAGATACATTGAGCAATTTGTTTAATGTTATCAATGGTATTTTAATTGATACACCAAACAATTATAATACAACCGGTGTTACAAATAATATTGTTCCAAACGATTTGCCATCTAGTAATACAACTACAGTGGCAATTTACAATGCCTTGCTTGCTGCGATTCCAACTATTGCTTTGGAAACTGTAAATTATATTACATCTCCAAGCGGATTAAACTTTACTAATTTTAATACAGCAACATGCTATCGCGATGTTGGTTATATTATTGAAAGCGTGGCATTTGACTTCTTACATGGTGGAAATTTACAAAGTATCAAAGCCGGTACTTACTACTTTGGTTATGACAACACAAGTTCTGTGATCCCTAACGAAGGCCCACAAGTAACTGCTGCCTACAATTACATTAAATCTCTAATACCAAATATTGTTACAGGTCAAAAATTACCTTCACAATATAGTACAGGTACACAGATTATTACAGGTTATAATCCAGGTACAAGTCATGAAGTGGCTACATTACAGGCCAACATTGATGTTATTACTAACATTATTCGTAATGGCCCAAATGCTGCCGCTACAAAAGTTCCAATGGGATCTGTTGAAAGCGGCAACATTGAAGTAATCAACGCTTATAACATTTTAGAAGCCAATAGAGCTTTCATTCAAGAAGAAGTTGTTGCTTATGTTAATAGTCAGTTCAGCAACTTCACATACAATAGAGAAATTTGCTATCGTGACGTTGGTATCTTAGTTGAAAACGTGGCCTATGATGCTACATTTGGCGGTAACCAAAAATCTGTTGAGGCAGGGTTATCATATTGGAACGGCGTGACTAGCGTTATCTCTGGTGAAATTACACAGACTGTCAGTGCTGTTGATTATTTGAATCAACTATGCCAAAAAGTTATTTTAAACGAACCATGCCCAGTATTGCCAGCAATCCCAGGCAGTGGAATTTCTACTAGCTCACAAGTTATCAATACTGTAATGGTTGACGGCGGAGTCGTTTCTGAATCTATTGCTTCATTGTTTGGTATTATTACCAATATTATGGAAAATGGTCCAGATGTTGCTCCGACATCCTATAATAGTGCCGCTATTGATGCTGCTTATTTGAGTGCTGAAGTATTGCTACAAGCAAATCGTCAATTCATTCAAGAAGATACAATTAATTGGATCAACAATACATTTGTTCAATTCCCGTATAACAAAATTAAATGTGAACGAGATGTTGGCATAATCATTAATTCTGTTATTGGCGATGTTTTATTCCCAACACCAGGTTACAGTCAAAGCACATTTGCTGGATTAGAATACTGGAATCAAGGTACTCAAGTGGGATTAATTCCACAAGAAATTAATCAAACAATCGATGCTGTTACATACCTACGTGATCTAAGTGTTAAGATTATCCAAAACATTACACCTGCTGATGACCTAGTAGCAAGATATCAATCCACTGTTACCCAAGTTACTAGCCTACAGGCTGCTACAAGTTCTGAAGCCGCAAACATTACCGCCAACTATGATAATATTTTAAGCATCCTTGGTGGAAATACCAAAGGCTGGACTGACAAGTTGGTATTTGGCTGGACTCCGAGCACATATACCAGCGTACAAAATGCTTACGCACTGCTACAAGCAAATATCCCATACATGCAAGCTGAAGTAGTTGCTTATATTAACGCAGTAAATCCTGGATTCTCGGGAACTTATAATGCCACAACTTGCCAACGTGACATTGGATACATTGTTGACTGTATAAGTTTTGACTTGCTACACAACAGTAATAAACAAAGTATTCAAGCAGGTTTGAGTTATTATGGCTTTACTGCTGGCAGTTCTGCTATTGCTAATGAAACCACACAAACTGTGGCAGCATTTAATTACTTGTCTACAATCACAGGCCTAGTAATACAAAATATTCCTGTACAAGGATATAGCGCAGCCACACAAGTTACCAATTTACCTACTCCAACTAATACTTCGGCAACTATAGCATTGTTTACTCAGGCCTATAATACAATTACAAATATTATTGCTAATGGTCCAGGTGTTGCTGTTGATGTAAGTCCAATTAGTTTAACTATGGCATCTAGCACAGATGTTGCTGATGCTGTGGCAATTTTACAGGCAAACATTGGTTATTTGACATCAGAAGTTGTAGCGTACATTGATGCTAGTTTTAACGCAACCAACTACACTTACAATACCGCAACTTGTTCTAGAGATGCTGGTCTTATCATTGACAGTATTGCTCAAGATATGTTGTATGATAGTATCAGTGATAGTACATTTGCTGGTTTACAATACTGGACACAAACTGGTTTAACTGGATTAATTGCTGGTGAATTGACTACAACCACAAGTGCTATTAACTATGTCAAAACACAAGTTGTAAATGCGTTGACTGATTCCACAGCAATCAGCACAGTCAATAGATTGTTTGGTAATATTGTTTCAATCTTACAAAACGGTCCTGATGCTTTTGGCGGTACAGGTGTTACAAACAACTTCCAAGCAAACGGTTTACCAAGCAATACATCAACTATTGTTAGTTCTTACGAAACAATGATTGGATTATTGCCAGGACTACAACTACAAACTGTAAATTGGATCAATAGCACTAACCCAGGATTTAGTTATAACACAGCAACATGCTATCGCGACGTTGGCTATATTGTAGAAAGTGTTGCCTATGACTTGTTGACTGGCGGTAACAAACAAAGTTTGAAAGCTGGTACTTACTACTATTCATATAGTACTACAAGTTCACAAGTTTATACAGAACTTCCAGAGGTTACTGCTGCTTATAATTTCATTGCTGACCGTGTACGCTATGTAGTTTTAGGACAACCAGTTCCTCAATTATTCCAAACAACAGTACCACAAGTTACTAACATGACTGTGGGTACTGATGATGAAGTTGCTACATTACAGGCTAATTTAAATGTAATTATTGACATTATCAATAATGGTCCAAATGTTGCTGGTCCTAAGATTCCGATGCCACAGACTATTGATGGCAATCAAAATGTGTTCAATGCTTATGAAATATTAAAAGCTAACAGAGCATTTATACAAGCAGAAATTATCGCGTTCATTAACCAAACATTTACTGGCACTAAATCATTCTCATACAATGAATCATTGTGCTACAGAGATACTGGTTTGATTGTTGACGCTGTTAGTCAAGATACATTATTGGGTGGTAACCAAAAATCTGTTGAGGCAGGTCTAGCTTACTGGAACCAAGCATACAACTATGTAACTGGTCAAGAAACAACTACCACAATGGCAATTAATCATGCTAGAGATATTGCTCTAAAAATTATTGCTAACGAAGTTGTAACTCCTCAACCACAGACTGAAACAAAACAAATTATTAATACTTTCTATAGTTATGGTGGCAACTATATGCCAAAACAATCTGTGGCTAGAAGTTTTAATATTGTTACAGATATTATTGAGCGTGGTCCTGTATATGCCCCAATTATCTATCCAGGAAGCGGATTAACAAATGTAACTGGATTAAATGCGCTGGATATTCAAATTGCCCCGACAGTTACAAGCGTAGATCAAGTAGGTACATATACTTATTTGGTAGGCATGAGTACAACAACTGTGGGCTTTGCTTATAACGGTACATTGTATTTTGGTAAAACTTCAATATTCCCATTACAAGATAGTCAAGTTGAAGAAATTGCTTTACAATACACAGGTAGTACTAGTACATGGGATCTACGCAAAGTTGACCCAATTGGCGGGATGGGTGGATCACTTGTTGACGGTGCTGTTATTAGTGATCGTTCACCAATTCAATCTTTTGTTTATGATGCGTTTACACAATTAACACAAGGTGGTCGTGGTGTTCGTGTTACTAACGATGGTTACGCACAGTTAGTTTCTGTGTTCACAATCTTCTCGAGTGTAGGTGTTCAAGTTGACAACGGTGGTATTGCTTCTATTGTTAACAGTAATGCCAACTTTGGTGATCAGTGTTTGGTGGCCAAAGGTTATGGCCTACGCAAGTTTAGTGGTACAGTTTATAATCCAGCATTCCATGCTTATCCAGATAGTCCAGGACCTACTGGTTTGAACCAATATTATCCAAACGGATTCTGGCCAAACAACGGAAATGTTGAAATTTTTGTTCCAGATACATCTAATAGACCACACATTAGTTTGGTTATGGAAGTTGTTCCTCCTGATACATATATTGATTATACAGGTTCATTGGTTCCATATACTAATGATCAAGGATTACCAGGATTCTTAAATGCTCAACCAAGTATTGGTACAATTACATCAGGAACTATCACTATTACTGGTTTAGATGTAACTGGTATTGCAGTGGGCAATTTTGTCTATATTGAAGACCAATTCGGCTATAGATACGACAATATTCCCTTTGTTCATGACGAATTTGGACGTTATTTAGATGCCAGTGGCCATGTAACAACTACCTCAAGTAATTACATACCAAATCCAAATTATCTACAATACTACTGCCAAACTGGTACATATGTCACTGATGTAAATTACGAAAGTGTTACATTAAATTATGCTATCCCAGTATCAGCAGGCTATTCTGATAATCCAAACTACTTCACAATTTACTTCTGCGGCAATGCTTACTACACAGTATTGAGCAGTACTATTGCGAATAACCCACGTGTAACTGGTACAAATATTTTATCAGTTAATAACTCAAATATCAGTGTTGACCAAGTTCAAGCACACATTGATTCGATTGAATTCTTGAATGAACTTGTCGACAATGTTATTGGAAATACACCTGTTAAGAGTATTCAAACTGCTACAAACGCAAGTACGCAAACATTTATTCCATCAGTTACTGGTGGTCAAAATGCCCGTGAATTTATTGACTTGCGTTTTGGTAATATGACTAAAGTTATTGGTGCTACTGATGCTACATACCAAAATGTAGCTAATGCTCAAGTTATTAAACAAACTGGTACTGTTCCAAGTGGCGCAGGTAGCGCAGTAACAATGATTGAAGCAAATAAGAAGTTCTTACAAGATGAAGTTGCAGCATTTGTAAACACAATCATTGCTACAAGCAGTACCACATTTACATATGATCAAACAAAATGTTCAAGAGACTTGGGTTATATCCTACAAGGCACTTATTATGATGTTGCATTGGGCACTAACTACAATGCTGTGACATCTGGTCTAGCATATACACGTGGCGTGAGTGCTAATGTTGTCAACGACGAACTCGTTCCAACACTAGAAGCATTTGATTATGCTCAACAGCAAGCTGCCTTGGCACTGTCGACAAGTGCTGTTGCCGTAGCAAGAAATACTGCTGAGTTCGTTGAAATTAGAAACATCCTATCAAACGGTGCTGCCGTAGCAAGTGTTATTACTTACCCCGCTCCTAGCAATGCTACTCAAGCAACAATTAATTCTGTAGCACAACTTACTGCTAATAAGGCATTCTTACAAGCTGAAATCATTGCTTGGTTAGCAATAAACTTCCCAGCAGTAACATTCAACGCTGGCACATGTGCCCGTGATGTTGGTTATTTGATTGACGCAATTTGCTATGATGTCATGTATGGTGGAAATAGCGCAAGTATTATTTGTGCCAATGCGTATTTTGACGCATCAGGAAACATTTTAATTGGCAGTGGTGAATATTCTGCTACATATGCTGCATACAATCATTTGATTACATTGGCTAACGATGTTGTTTTAGGAACTACTATTACACCATCTGCTGGTAACACAATGTCACAAAGTCAAAACGGCAACTACGGTACATCTTCACAGACTGCTGTAATTACTGCAAACTTGGGTATTGTTGCTACTGCTATCAATACACAAAGTTTGGGAGCAGTTCCTGGAACTGTTTATCCTGCCATTACTTGGGCAGATAGCGGAGTACAAGCAGCCGTAACACAGTTAGCAAATCAACAATCAACAATTATTGATAATACAATTAAGTATATCAATGAAACATTGGGGTCACCATTTAGTTATAATACTGCTACTTGCTACAGAGATACTGGTTTAATTGTTGATGCTCTTGCTCAAGATTTATTGTTTGGTGGTACAAGTCAATCTACTTTTGCTGCTATTCAATATTGGAACCAAAGCGGACACGTCGGTGCTGTCGGTGATGAATTAACAACGACTACCAATACTATCAACTATATTAGTAGCCTAGCACAAAAGATCGTACAAAACGACACTAGTGGAACACGTTATCAGAATACTGTAACACAAAACACTTCGTTGACTCCAGGTACTATTACACAAATTGAAGTATTACAAGCCAATATCTCAACAATTACAAACATTATTACTAACGGACCAAGTGTTGCCCCGGCCAAAACTCCGTTATCAGTAACAATGACATCTAATACAACAACAATAGCCGCGGCAGCAATTGTTCACGCTAACCGTGCGTTTATTCAAGCTGAAGTTGTCGGTTATGTTGATGCTGTAAGCTCAAGCACATTCAGCTATAGTGAGTCTAAATGCTATAGAGATACTGGACTAGTAGTTGACGCTATTGTTCAAGATATGCTTTTTGGTGGCACAAGCCAAAGTGTATTTGCTGGATTACAATATTGGAATCAAGATTTAGGCTATACCGGAGCTATTGGTAACGAAATTACCACAACTACAGCTGCAATCAGTTATGTAAAATCTTTGGCTCAATTGATTGTAGCAAACAATACTGGTGGAACACGTTATCAAAATACAGTAACACAAAACACTAGTTTGCCGGCAGCTACGGTAAATGAACAAACATTAATTGCCGCTGATTTTGATGTTATCTTGAATATATTGAATAATGGTACAACTGGTATCACTGATACTATTGTTCCAAACGGTATTACTCAAAGCGGTACAGCAAGTGTACAACACGCATACGCACTATTACAGGCTAACCGTGCTTACATCCAAGCAGAAGCATTAGCCTATGTAATGTCCACAGGATTTACACAATTCAACGGGGCTACATGCTATCGTGATGTGGGTTATATGATTGACAGTGTAAGCGTTGACTTGCTATATGGCGGTAATCGTCAAGCAGTACAAAGCGGCGTTTATTACTACTCATATGATGCTAATTCAACTAGAGTACCAAATGAAATGCCAGAAACAACTGCGGCATACAGATATATTAGTACACTAGTCAATAGTATTGTAAGAGCTGAACAAGTTACAACAACTTATCAAACAAACGTTGCTCAAGTAACTAGCTTGCCAGCGGCAACAGGTGCTGAAGCAACTACAATTGCCACCGACTTTGCTGTTATTACACATATATTGACAACTGGTACTGCTGGAGTAACTGACTTAATTGTGCCTAACGGGTTAACAGCTAGTTCAGATTCTAATGTACAAAATGCGTTCAACTTGTTACAGGCTAACAAAGCATACTTACAAGCTGAAGCAATTGCTTATGTAACTGCCAATGCTACAAGTGGATTTGTATACAGTCCACAAACATGTGCTCGTGATGTTGGATATATGGTCGACAGTGTAAGTGTTGACTTGTTATACGGCGGCAATCGTCAAGCAATACAAAGTGGTGTTTACTACTGGAATTATGAAGCAGACTCGAGTGCGATTGCTGGAGAAATTCCACAAACCACACAGGCATACAATCATATTAGATCAATTGTGTCTAATATTATTCAAAGTATTCCGTTGACAACTACATACCAAAATGCTGTATCACAAGTTACAAGCGCATCTAAAGGAACAAGTGCTGAGGTAGCAATTGTTCAGTCTGAAGTTGATATTATTACAACAATTATTAACAACGGCCCAGGTGGAGTAGTTAAAACCCCAATTGGTGTAACACCTAGCACAAGTGCTAGTGTAGTTAATGCTGCGGCTTTACTACATGCTAACCGTGCGTTTATTCAAGCTGAAGTAATAGCATACATTAATCAAACTTACCAGTCTGGTAAAATTTCTCTAACACAGTCTCAAGCATTGAAATGTAAACGTGACGTTGGCATTATTTTAGATGCTTTAGTTTATGATTTACAATCTGGAGGTAACTACAATAGTGTTTACTCTGGTTTAAGTTACTGGTCACGAGACGGTACACACCACATTGTAAGTTTAGGCGAGAATGTAACTAATAGCGCTCTATTCCCAGACGGTGCTGTAGTTAACTTCTACCAACGTAGTTATATTAGCGCATCTGGTTACGTATTTGAATACGTGGGTGCTGGTACAAACTACGGAGCTCTTCCACAGTTTGGTATTGCTGACCCAGTACAAACTAAAGAAACAGTACAATTAGATAGTGGTAAAGTATTCTTTACTTCTACTGACCAAAACGGTGACTTCCGTATTGGACCAGGATTGGTTATCAGTCAAGCAACAGGTGTTCTAAGCGGTAGAACATTTACCAAGTCGCTATTCGCTAATTTGACGCCATTCATCTTAGCAATTGAAGGCGGCGGAACATTCTAATAAAAGGATAAATTATGGCACAGTTACCATTAAACTCGTTCAGAACAATGACAGCAATATTGACCACTAATACTAGTGCGACAATTTATACCGCACCAGTGGGTGTAACAAGCATTGTTTTGATGGCACAAATATCAAATATAACAACAAACACCACAGCAGTAAGTTTTATTCACCACAGAAACATTCCTATTCAACAGAATGCTCAAGGTAATAACGCACAGCCGGGAAATGTAGATAGTTATATTGTTGAAAATTTTGGATTGCCTGGCAATGATGCGGTTAACGTTCTAAGTGGAAAATTAATTATTGAAGCCTTGGACAGCGTTAGAGCATATGCAGCTACTCCAAACGCCACACAATTAGTATTGAGTATCTTAGAGAGCGCAAATAGTTAATAGGAAATAGACATGCCAGCATTATTAAGCGGAGCAAAATTAAATCCAAGTTCGCCTACAGGGTATGCTACCCTTGGTCAGGTACAATTCCAACTTGGAGCAACACCTACCACTAGTACTGGTTATACACTAATTGCGAACTCGTCTTCCCAAGTAACTTATGCTAGTAGTTTAGGCAATATTCAATTTGAAAATGGTGAAATGTTTGGAAACTTGCCTAACTTACAATTAGTGTTAAGTGGTACAGGCACAAATAATGTTCTTGTTGTAGGTAGTCAAGCCAATACAAGTACTAATACTGGTGTGTTGGTCGTTCAAGGTGGTATTGGTATTGCCAACGGATTTTATACAGGTCAAGATGTTAACATTAATGGTTTAACAGTTGGACAGGGATATCAAAGCCTAAGCGGCGGTGTGAATAACATTGTTATTACTGCTCCTGCTACCCCTCAACTTAACAACTTCCCTAACGGTCAAGAAAATGTTGTTATTGGCTACAGCGCATTACAAGGAATAAGCACAGCCTATAAGAGTATTGCTATTGGTCGTAATGCTGCCAGCTCAGGTACGCTATTACAAAACACAATCGCAATTGGCGACAGTGCTTTGATGAAGATTGGTACAACACAAACACAATTTGCTGGAACTATTACCGGTGCTACTCAAGCATTGCCTGTAATTTTAACAGTGCCACACCACACAGTAAACACTGGTACTGAAATTACAATCGTAGGTGTTGGCGGCATGACACAACTTAATGGTAATAACTATTATGCCAAAGTATTGAGTACATCGACTATTGCCTTGTATACTGATAATATTTTAGGAAATCCAGTTGACGGTCGCGGATTTACTGCTTATACTACTGGCGGCGGGGTTGCCATTGATTTAGTGTGGAATAATAACTTTGCTATTGGTACAAACGCTGGAACAAATTTAATTAATGGTACAGAAAACTTCTTCTTAGGTTATAATATTACTCCTAGTTTTACCACAGGTAGTTATAACTTCTTCTTAGGGCACGAAATTGGCCTAAATATGACTAATGGTAACAGTAATATTTCCATTGGTGGTGATAACTTAGTAGATGGATTAGATAACCAGGTCAACATTGGTTCAGTATTTTACTACAATGGTAGCGGCTATCTAGAACTTAACGCAGACACTGCTGTTGGTTATGGAACTACTGCTACTAGCACAACTTTTGCTGCCATGGCGGTTTTGGGTGGTATTGGTGTTACTGATAACGCAATTATTGGCGGCCCAGTTAAGATTCAAAATTATGTAGAATCATCAAGTGTTGGTTCTGGATCTTTAGTAGTCAACGGTGGCGTTGGTATTTCGGGTAACGTAAACATTGCTAAAGCATTATCAGTAAGTGGCAATGGTGCTGTTACATTGAATCCACAGGCTGCTTCAGTATTCATTACTCCAACATTGGGCGGTACTGTTGAAATTTACCCTAACGCAACTAACCCTAGTGTACAATCAGGTAGTATGGACAACGTGGTCATCGGTGCTAACACTCCTACTTTTGGTAGTTTTACCAATATATTGATCGGTGGCGGCACAAGCTCAACTAGCATTAGCTCAGGTGCGTTAGTTGTACAAGGCGGCGCTGGCATTAGTGGTGATTTATGGTTGGGCGGTATTCTTCACGCTAATATTAGCGGTGGTGCTACTTCAGCGGCGGCGTTGAATGGAGGTAGTGCTGGTGCGTTAGTATATCAAACAGCACCAGGTTTTACTGGGTTCTTAACTATTGGGCCAGCAGGCTCTATTTTGACATCTAATGGATCAACTCCTTACTGGAGTACTTCGACTACTGCTACAAATGTTAATGTAGTTACAGCAGGTACAGCAACATATTATGCGGCATTTGTAACCACATCTAGTGGTGGATCAGCAATTGATGCTTCACAATATGTGGAATTTATTGGCAACACTAAAACGTTTGCTGTTACAAGTACCGCAACATCAACAAGTACAACAACTGGCGCACTGACAGTAACAGGTGGCGTAGGTGTACAGGGTAGTGTTTACAGTCAAGACGGTAATCCATTACAAAATTATTTGTTGTATACTCCAAAAGTCACTGTAACAAATACTGGTATTCCACCGGCAAATCCAAACATAGGTGATTTTTGGATTGATACAGTTGCAGCCGGGCAGTTACAATTTATTCAAGATGGAACCAGTACATTCTGGATCCAAATTACAACGATTTAAGGATAGAAAATGGCAGCATTAGGATTTCCAACTTACGCACCCGGTACAAATGCAGGTACGACCTATACGCTAAATGGTGTAACGTATACCTGGAGTGGGTATGCTTGGTATAAAACAAACCAAGGAGCAATCGCCGCTACTACAATAACTGGTGGTACAATTCTTATCGGTACAGGTACTCAAACAATTAATATCAGTGGTGGTAACATTACCATTGGTGGTAATTCTGTAATTACAACAGCAACTCTAGGGTTGATTGATTTACAGTTTGTAACTAATAACGGTTCAACAACTACAAATATTGTTACTTTTGCTAATGGTACTGATGCGGTATCTACAGATAGTGGTGCTATTCAAGTTGTTGGCGGTGTGGGTATTGGTCAAGATTTGTACGTTGGTGGAAATATTACGGCTCAACAAAGTGTTACATTAGGTAATGTTATTCTAGACTCGATAACAACTAGTACAAGTGATAATCTACAACATGTGATTGATTCTTACCCAGTCAATCAATTTAGAAGCGCAAAATATTTGGTTCAAATTGACGACCAAAGTAATAACCAATTTCAAATTACTGAATTATTAATGCTTGTAGCAAATACAGGAACTGGTTGGTATGGTACATATTTGAGTGAATATGGTATCACAACAAATGCTGGAGAATTAGGAACATTTTATAGTCAAGTAAATACTGGTACTAATCCACCAACTGCGGAACTGGCCGTACAAATGTATGCCGGTACTTATAAAACTATAACCGTTTTTAGAACTGGCTTAGCACCATAATAGAGAAAAATAGTGTCATTAAATTCAGCTAGTCAAGATTTTATTATAAAAAATGGGGCTATTGTCCTAGGCACAAACGCCGTAACCAGCTCTACAAATCAAAATGGAGCTTTACAGGTCAATGGCGGCGCAGCCATTGCTCAAAATTTAATAGTAGGTACAACTGCTACAATTTATGGCCCAACTCATCTAGGAAATACACTTGTTGTTGATAGCACATCAACTGTACAAGATTTGATTGTTGATGGTTCTTTTGTTGCTGCCGGCGGCATTACATTAGGCGGCGCAAGTTTTTCTGGAACAACAACATTCCAAAGTAATGTTTTAATACAAAGTACACAGTCAAGTTTAACTACAATAACAAATAATGCGTTATATGTTGCTGGCGGTGTTGGTATACAGAAAAATTTATTTGTAGGTGGGGCAGCACTATTTGCTGATACAGTGACATTCAGCGGCACTGCTACTTATGTTTACAGTACAAATACATATTATACAGAAAATCTTTTAGAACTTCATGAGCCAATCGGTGGACCTGATACTGGATGGACTTTTGATGACGGGAAAGATGTTGGTCTACGATTCCATTACTATGCCAATAACACCAATACCAACGCTGCCTTGGTATTATCAGATCAAAGTGGATTATTAGAATGGTATAGTTCTGGAGCAACTGGCACTAATGCGTTATTATCTGCGTCAACTGTATATGGCGGAGCTAAATTTGGTTCGTTAAGATTAGTAACAGGTAGCCCCAGTTTAGCAAGCACAAGTACTGGTGACTTAATTGTTACTGGCGGTGTGGGTATTGGTAAAGATTTAACTGTTGGATCTACTGTAACTGTTTACGGAAGTATTATTGGTACAGTCACAACTGCAACTACAGCATCATACGCCACTACTTCAACTAATTTAGCAGGTGGCGATGTTGGTAGTTTGCCTTATCAAGCATCCACAGGCACAACTACATTTTTACCATTAGGTGCTAACGGAACAATTTTAACTATTATTAGCGGACAAATTGTTTGGTCAGCAACTGGCGCAACATCAGTGGGATTTGCCACTACCGCAACAAATATTAAAGGTGGAACAACTGGCGCAGTACCATTCCAAGCTGCTCCAGGTATCACTGCGTTTGACGGCACATATTTCAACTATGCTAATTCGGGGACTACTGCTAGTTTACTTTCTGTTTGGAATTTAGCTGTAGATAGTACATCAACATCGTCACTGTATGTTGTCGGTGGTTCGTATTTTGCTAATACCGTTACTATTGCTTCAAATTCTCTAGCCAATTTCACAGGAGCTGGTGCGTTATCTGTAACAGGCGGCGGCTATTTTGGTCAAAATATCTATGTTGCCAACAACGGAAATAGCGCGGTAAGCTCTCCAGGTGGGGCAAGTTTTGGAAAATACATTACTGATTTGGACTCTACCAATGCTAGTTCCACAGGAACTGGTGCGTTAGTATTAACAAACGGTGGCGCCTATATAAATTTAGATGCTTATATTGGTGGAAAAGTAAATGCTAATACCGCTCAAGTTAGATCGTTAAACGGTTTCCAACTTGTTTATACTGATAATACCGGGGCTTTATTGAATACTGCGGTAACTTACAGTACAGCAACAACGTATTTGACTGGTACAATTACCAATGCTTTATTTGCCACAAGTTCTTCTTATGCCAATACAGCAACAAATACCGTTAACATATTGGGAGGGTCTTCTGGAGCTATTCCATTCCAAACAAGTACTTCGCTAACAACTTTTGATCCTACAAATTTATATTATAGCAATCAAACATTAAACACTCCAGTACTTAACGTAGCAAACTCAGCAACAATTGGTGGTAATTTATATGTTGATGGTGTAATTTACATTCAAGGTGTGGGTGTTGACACACTTACAAGTACTACGGGTAGTTTTAGAGATGTAATTTCTACTGGTACAATATACGCAAATCTTGTCACAGCAACTACATTGGTAGTGACTGGACCTAGTTCTGTACAAAATATTACAGGAAATATCGCTACATTTACAAATGTCACTGTTACAAGTACACTGACTTCAGCAAATATTGTATCCACTGGCACAATCTATGCCAATGCTATCACTGCTACCACTTTAAATGTAACTGGCACAACTGTATTGAATACATTGACTGCTGGCAATACAACTGTTACAAATTTAACTGTGAGTGGAATTGCTACATTGGGTGGTATCCAATTAAGTGCAGCATCGTTTACTAATTTAACTATTACCAATCAACTAACAGTTGGACAGTTAATTACTGCCACAAATGCCACATTCACTGGCACTGTAAATATAGCAAATTTAACTGCTACCGTTGCTTCTGTATCAACATTAACTGCTGTTAATTCTACAATTACTAATTTAACAGTTACCAATTTAACGGCCACAACAGGCACAGCAGTTAATTTTACTGTTACAAATACACTAACAGTTGGTCAACAACTTACTGCTTCAAACGCTACATTTACTGGCACTACAGTGGCAGCATATGTGACTGCTACAACTGCCTTTGTACAGACATTTACAGCATCTAGCGCAACTGTTACTGGAATATTTTTAGAAACAAATTCACTTGACGCAATTAGTCCATCACAAGCTGGGTCTATATTCAGCGGTGGTGTTGCTATTAATAAAGCCGTTATAGTTGGTGGCGCAATTACTGTTGGTACTAATTTGGCTGGCGCCGGCAATGTTGTTCCAGCAATTTATAGTAACAACATATTGTTGGCCAGCTATACCAGTCCACTAGTTACCGGTGCTGCCACTGTTTATCTAGATAGTTATAGTGCTGCTTCGTATAGAACTGCTCGTTATACCTGTCAAGTTGTTGATCAAACCAATGTACACATTACAGAAATTACAGTATTTCACGATGGTACAAATGTTTATTTGAACGAATATGGCACAAGTACAAATAACGGCACATTAGGTACATTTAGTGCTCAATTGTTCAGTGGAAATATTCAATTGTTGTTCACTCCAAATAATGCAGTTGGAATGACTATCAAAGTCGTACGGATGGGCATAACCGCATAAAGTTTCCCTTACGCTAAATATAGCAAGTAACACGCCGTTACGTGGAAAGGGAAACTAATGGCAACATTTAATAATAATTTCGTAGTCCATAACGGACTAAATGTCAATTCAACCGCAACAATTTTAGGCGGAACTAACGCAACTAATAATACTACTGGTGCTTTAATAGTAACTGGTGGTGCTGGTATATCACAAAGTCTGTATGCCAATGCATTATACGATTCAAATCTTCGAGTAGTTACATCGGTAACCGCTAATTCTGGTACAGATATTACAATAACTGCTGTAACCAGTAACGGTCCTGCTGTTAGTTTTACAGTCAATAACACGGCAACTTTACAAAGCATCACTGGTCGTGGTGCTACAACTACTAACGCAATTAATATTACTAATTTGACAGGCAGCGGATCTACAAATACTGGTGCGTTAACTGTTAGTGGCGGAGTTGGCATTGGACAAGATTTATATGTTGGCGGTGTAATTCACGGTACTGTTTCTGGTACATTTACAGGAGTTGCTACAACTGCTACAAATTTACAAGGCGGATCAGCTGGACAAGTTCCATATCAAGTAAGTCCTGGTGTAACTGCGTTTACTGGCACATCTTCTGTAGGATATGTTTTTGTCAGTAACGGCACTGGTGCTCCACAATTTCAAAATTTAATTTCCATTAACACTGGAACTTTTAATTACTTAAATGTTAACAACACCGCACAAATAAACGGAAATTTAGTTGTTACTGGTAATGTACAATTTTCTGGTGTTTCTACAGTAGTCAATAGTAATACTGTTGACATTGGAAATAAATTAATATATCTGAGCACACTATCGACCACGGCTATTCAAGCAGTTGGGTCTGGAATTAGTGTTGGTCAAGATCCAACATACGGTGGCACAAGCACTTGGATTAGCTTTACCTTTGACGGTAATTCAAATTGGGCTTCTACTGGCGGCATTTATCCAAGCGCAAATAGCACTTATAATTTAGGAACTAACAGCGCGAATTGGGCAACAATATATTCCACTAATGTACGTAGCGGTTGGG
>Ga0208499_1000270_pt1 | contig 21021 bp, 25 predicted proteins | sample CryBogCBE07Jul09_FD_185504 | JGI IMG/M metagenome (GOLD analysis project Ga0208499, IMG submission 185504) | Freshwater microbial communities from Crystal Bog, Wisconsin, USA - CBE07Jul09 (SPAdes) (version 2) | ecosystem: Environmental > Aquatic > Freshwater > Lake | place: Crystal Bog... | reverse complement strand
CTTTTCACGCAACTTTAGTATTTCTTGTTGGTTATAAGTGGCTATTTGGCAAGTAAATTTCAATTCAATTTCTTTAACCTTCATTTCTTATTACTCGCTTTCTTTATAAGGTCTTTAACCTCACCCATTGATTTTTTAATATGGGCATCGTAGGCTCGTTCCATCATTTCAATCTTTTCTTTATATGGTTTCAACACTTCTATTTCTTCTTTCAACAAACTAATTTCTTCTCGTAATACACCAATCATATGTCCTGCTTCAGTCAATTCAGCTTCTTGTTGACGTAGCATAGTGGCTATCGCTTGATGTGTTTTATCGTTAGGGTTACTAATTTCAATAAAATCCGCTAGTTCATTTGCTGTCATTTCTCTTGTGCCTTTCTTAGTATTGCTCTAGCAAAATCAAACAAATCACCTGTTTCGTAATAAATTGTTTTTATTTCTTCATCCGTTAATGTCTTTGCTGGATGGGTGTAGAGAGGTTCATAAGCAAAATAGTCAGGGTCGTTCGGTGCACCTGTTGCATCGTATCCATCGCCATATTGCCATTCTTCTTTTTCTTCCCATTTAAATCTATGGGCTACAGGTTCATTCATTTAAAAGATTCCTTTATTAATTCATCAGTTAATTGATCTAAAAGTCTTCTTGCTTCGGCAACATCTTGTAAGTTTGGTTTTTTATCGAAACAAACCCAAACATTATTAGCCATTATAGCGATTGCCGCACCTTTTAACAACTGCTCAATCATTTCCGCACCTGATATAAATACAACGCTAGCAATGCAGCTTCAGCCCTTCCATCATCTTTTTTACGTTTGAATAGTTCTGTTTTTGTTGGCCAAATGCGCATTGCCATCTCACGTGCTCCGTCTTTGCTGGAATTAACCCCTATCGCCTTTTTCCAAACCGCTGGGGTAACATGTGTGTACGGTATCATGCAACCTGCGAGAACTCCTTCTATCACTCCGAGAGAACGTCCGAAAGAAAACATAGAAGTAACACCTTGATTAGGCATCGCATTAACTTGCTCTATTATTCCCTTAATATGTTGGTTTTTAAATAAGGCTAACTCTAAAACTAGCTCTTGCGGATTAACTCTTTTCTTTGTGCTCTTTCCGACTTTTACTTCTGTTGTGGGCATGTCAAATATTTGAACAATATCTTCATCTTCAAGAATTGCAATCGCACCATTCATTCCTGGATCAACTCCTAAATAATACATTATTTACCTTTCTGCGAATAGCTTTCGCACGCTTCTATCTGATGTTTTAATGTTAAAGTTGCGCTCTTCAAAGTACACAGCCACGCCCCATTTTCAAATGGTTTAGAATGTTCACACGTTCTGCAATTAACAATAGGTGGTTTCTTTTTATAACAAACATCCCTGTAATCACACCAAGCACAAGGATACTTTTCATAATCCTCACCAGCTCCAGCAGGGGCTAAGTCAGCATTAATTAGCGTATTAATTCTTTCTAATATATCCGCTTGAACCTCTAAATCAGGTTTAACACGTCTGATATAGTACTGCTCGTTATCTTTATTAAGAGCAATATAAAGCCCTCTTTCAAAACCACCAAATAATATACCCCCTTGTATCTGATAGTAGTGAGAGGGCTGAGACTCAACAAGACCTTTCTTTTCTAAATCAGCGAATGATTTTGTATTGTGCGTCTTAACTTCAAGAACATGCGGTACATTCTCTGCATCAGGAACACCTTTTACAATTCCATCCAGCTTTACAACGAAATGCCCTGTCTTATCCGTATACGTATATTGTTGCCCATCTTCCATCATATCCCAAACGCTATAACCCGCATCACGTAAGTCATTTACAATCCTTGTTTCTTGTAGATTACCTGTCTCGAACAGCCTAAATATTCTTCCGCTAGGTTGTGGGTTGTCATACCCTCTCCATGAAAGCCAGATACGTTTAACGCAGTCGTTACCGATACCTGATGCACCTAGTCTTGATAAATTAAATTTACGGGATTTTTTCTTTTTAATTGAATCATAAATGCGTTCAACCATTTCTACTTCTTGTACTGGTATGGGTATACTCAGTGGTTTTTTCGTTGCCATTATAGTCCTTTATTAAAATTGGGGGTCTAAGCCCCCATCCTTCATTCAATCCCAAGGATTCTTTTTCTTATCTGTTTTCGCTTTTGAAGGTGCGCTATCAGGATCATCATTTTTCATATCAGCAAGGCTACTCTTCTGTGGCGCTTTTGCTTCACTCATAACATAACCAACAATACGGTTCTTATCTGCATACCCATTTGTTCCTGCTTCAATATCAAGCGAGCATTTAAAAGGTTTCTCTAAGAGCTCGTCAACAGAACTTGCGTTGGGTTTACCTGATGCTTTTGCCCATGCTGATAATTGCTCACGACCAATCTGCTGCGCCTTCTCAGAGTTATTGTGAATGTTATAATTGCTCCAAATAAAACGACCAACATAATCACCTTTAACAACTTCAAACTTAGCAGCAATCATTTGCCCACCACTCTTTGTTTCTTTAAGGTCTGCTTCTACACATTTGATTGTATATTCACCTTTTGGCAATGGGGAGTAATCTTTGCTACCACCATCTGAATTATACTCATTTAAATCGAATCCAAATTTAGACATTTTATTTCCTTTATTAAAGTTTGATAGGGATATATTTTGCGATTTCTTCAATGTTCATTTCGAACGCATCAGGGCACGCATAACGGTTTTTTGCAACATACGCTGGGTTTTCTACAACATGAAGCAGCCGCTCCCCAGTCGTGATTCCACGGTTGACTGTGTTATTAAAGCCTACATCTGATTTCTTAACAATAACTTTGAAACCAGCATAAGCAATAACATCACACCATTCTTGAAGCAAAGCATTACAACGGTTCGGCAACTTTGGTGAGAAACGATCGTAAGGCTCAGTAAGAGGGTTTTCGTAACGCACTACGTTAGCATGAGCAAGCAAAATAATATTCATGCTCTTTTTACGACGTAATGCATCTAGTCCTTGAAGTATTTCTCTAAAAGACTCTGCGACAAATACTTGACCTTTGCCGTAACCTAAGTCTTTTGCGTCATGAGAGCTCTCAATATCTTTTGTGATAAGAGGTTCAACTAACCAATCAACTGAATCAATAACTAATGTTTTGTACTCATGTTCTTCTTTTAATAAAACTTTGATAGCATCAACTACATCATTTATCTCTCCAGCACGTTGAAAAGAAGTAACATCAAGAGAGTCTAATCCATCTTCTGTGTTAATAAAAATAGGATCAGGAAACTGTGATGCGATTGTTGATTTTCCTATTCCGTGATTCCCATAAATACAAATACGTGGTGGGAGTTCTTGCTTACCTACTACTAGGTTGTCTTTGAATGACATTTTATTTCCTTTATTAAATTGATAAATTAAATTCTTCGTATCTATAACTTCTGGCGTCCCATTGTAAAAACTTAATTTCATGACTTGGGTTCATTTGTACTATTACTGCTGATGCAATACAACTTAATTTTGGATCACCAATTAAACATAAATAATCTCCTTCTCGATATGCTGATAAAACATCTCTAGCATGATTAACTAAATCAATATCTTTATCAACATAAGAGTAAATGTGCTCTGGCTCACCAAATCTTATAACGTCTTTGATTGTTTTGTTTAGAGAATTATCAACAACCCATACTACGGGTCTTTTTTGATCAGACATTTTTTCCTTTCTTGCGGTTATAAAAATCGGCTAGCACCGATATCCTTTATTACTTTTAGTATTTCGTTTTCATACCAATCATAATCTAAATCTTCAGGAATATCAACAGGTAATTTCATACATTCACGTGCGCCTGAAGACTTGGCTACCTTGTTTCCGTTACTAGCATATGTTATTGGTGGCAATTGCTCTTTGGTCTGATACCATCTTACAACTTTACCTAAATATTTATCGCCTTGTACACCTCCTCCTGTTACTTTTCTTACGGTTATAAAATTTTCTATATTTCCTTTTCTTAATGTCTCATTAAATGGCGTCCCATTCGCCAACCATTCACCCACTGCCCTAGAAACGATTGGCGCTGTTGGGTTTTTACTTAACGTCGGCGCTGAATAAATACCTTTTACTTTTACACTGCGGTCAACTTTCACAGCGAAATAATTATTAACATCTTTCAACGCCACACATCTGTAAGGAGTTGCTTCAAAAATAAACTTTGTTACTTCGCTTGTATGATTGATTACCGCATTAACAACATGCTGATCAATCCTTCTGTAATAAAGCATAATTCCATCTGTATTCGCAGAGATAACTTCTATATTGTGTCGTGTTAATTGTTCAATCACATTAAGAAGAAGTAACTGCCCTGTCAATGTGATATTGATCATAACATCAGGGGAGTAGAGGGGTGAGTAACAGTTTGCTGTCTTACCAAATGTGCCGTTAAGCGCAATACGTAATGAGTCAGCAATCACCATATTCTTTTCCCTCTTTGCTTCAAGACGCCTATTAAATAAAGTTCTATATTCTTCTAAAAACTTCTCCCCTGTATTCATAGGTACAAGATTACAATTAAGCATAATAGCGGGATAATAAGAAGCCACATCATAATCCATAATACACCAGTTATCGTCAGAAACATAACAATCCTTTTTATCATGTTGCGAATGCAACCCGCCAACACCCATCTGATAAATACCGTCACCAACCCTAACCAGATCATCCTTTAAGAATGCGGGAAGCTCAACGTGCCCACTTGGCTTTTTAACAATAAAGAGATGCTCTTCTATGCGTTCTGCAAGCTGAATAAGCTCATCCGAGTAAAACTTAATAAAACTTGGCATTTTATATCTTACGTAGGCGGGTATTCCAATTTGCTTACGTTTTATATCAAGACGTTTTAAAAACATTTGCTCAGCTACTTGTGAGTCTGATTTGCTTCGGCAATCAACTTGATACTCTTTGCTTATTTCAACTCGCAATTTTATTTGACCTTCTAAACGCCTATAAAGCTCGGCTGTTGTTTTTACATCATTAAAACAATATTCTTGTAACTTCGGCTTCTGTTCATCAGTTATAATGGCAGTGTGGTGATACGGAAGATCCTGAACCGTAGGCATATTCATTCTAGCCCCGTATGTTTTTAAGCTGACGAACGACGGAGCAACTTCTATCAAATCGATATGATCAATTTTAGGAATGCGGAATCCGTATTTGCGTTCAGCTTCCCAAGGCATTAAGTTTCCTTCGATTATTTCATCACCTAAGTCTTTTAGCTCTTCACTTGTTTTACCTGTTAGATAATAACCAATAATCGGCATATCATATTTAATACCGTTGAAGCTAATAAAACAATTAGAAGAATCAAACAAACTACGAATGTTTTCTTCGGCGACATTGTCCCCTCCCCATATGGCGAAATATTCATTGTCTTCAAGAACGAGTCCGCACAACAAAAACACATTCTTATAGACTTCTGTATCAAATATTATTGTTTTCATCTGTCTTGATTTACATAATATCCAGTAGGCTCAGAACATTCTTCATCTTCTTTCTTCCGCTCGATTTCAATATACTTTTCAAGAAAATGCGAAGCCTTCTCCAAATCTGTAAGTCCATTTTTCTTTCTCCATCTAGTTACATACTTTGTTATTTGGGCTTGAAAATAATCTAAGTCATTCGCAACAACATAATCCCAATGTTGTATTTTAGATTTGTAATGTGTTCCTGCTACTTGTTTATCATTTGCTGACATCATCTCTCCTGTTCATAAATTCTTTAACTGCCATGCGCCAATCTTGTGCTTTTATTTCAGGCAAATGTTCAACGCCAGAGCTTATTTTGTGCATTCTTTTGAAACCTATCTTGGCCATCGGTATTGCAACCTCAGGGAAAAAGCTGTGTTCATATTTCATGTTTAATGGGTTCATTGGTTCATTACAAAAGAGTTCGCATTCATTCAGGAAAGTTTTCCATGAACCCTCATAAAGATTGCGTGGCTTAACTAAGTTGGCGCTGTAATAATCATAGTCTTCGCAAGGTGGAGGATACTGAATATACTTAGACGCATCATACAAATCTTTATAAATGTGCAGATTAGTACTGATTGTTCTGTAAACCCCGCAACGCAAACCCAAAGCAATCGCAACAAACTCTTGAATCATTGTGAAATGAACAATGTTAGCACCAATGTAACCGTACCAGAAATCATTTGATCGATTGAAAACTGTTAAATCTAATCTGCCGTTTTTAACCTGAAAAACCATTTGTGTATTACAAGCACGGTCTAGGGTGTCACGTAATAAATCCTGCGGATCCCAGAGCTGAATAACTGCTTGACGAGATTCAGGATTTAATTCTAAATGCATAATCACTGCTTCAAGCTGATCTATTTCGAACTGATGACGCATACGATATCCGTATGGCGCATTAAATATTTTACCGTCATCACTATATTGTTTCATGCGGGAATTAAACTGATCAAGAAAAGCAACATCACGACGACCAGCAAGTATCCAAACACTTTCCATTAAATGGAATATAGGATTGCAATCACGTTGCTTTGAAAATAAAACTCGTTCTGTTGGTATTATGACGGTTGTCAGAACAGGTTCATTAATCATAATTGCATCACCATTGCGTGTCTTTGTATCTACCCCAGAAGTTTTAAATTTCCAGAGTGTTTCTTGAAACAAATGATTTACATTTACTGCGGTAATTTCCATTAAAACTCCTTAGTTGGTTTGTAAATTTGTTTAGGTGTGCCTAAACCATCTTTGACTTTCATATACTTGCTAAACTCACAAAAAATATTTTGTATGTCATGCAAGGTTAAATCCTCATACTTCACTGCTTCTTTTAAAATACACTGCCGTGCTTCAATTAACTCTTTTAAAAACTGTTCTTCAGATATCTTTTTAACTGCTGGTCTGTTATGTAATCTATTCAAACCTTTTAAAGATCCTGGACCCATTGGAGCCCACGTAAATAAATCGTGCGCATGATTTAACTCCCCCATTATATAAGTTAGGTCAGCTGTGACTTGCCCTGCCATAAATGTTGAAAGCCCGTAGCCTTGTGATAACGCTTTTGTGGTTAGTTCTATCAAATCCCATTCTATTCCACTGCGTACTTTATCAGCTATTTCAACTGTCGGTGCAAGTATGTATTTTACAATATTTTCGCATTTAGAACCTCGTTTGTGTGTCGGGTAAACAACATACGCAGCATTAAAAATTTTAATTTTTCTTGCTTCAAGTATTTGCAAGTAATCGATCATACGCTCAATTTCTAACTCCTCAACCCGATGCGGGATTAAGTCATTTTTCATTAAATATTCAAGAGTGGGTGGCCAATTAAATATACGAGCAATAAGTGCTTTAAACCAAACATCACCAATATTATTCGTATAGTAAAACTGTAATAGCCATTTTGAAACTCGATCATCACGTCTCCGAATATTGCAAAATCTATATTTTTGTAAAATTGGATCGTGAGTCATGGGGACTCCCAATTCTTTTGTTATACGCAGTATTTCCCTGTCAATCACGAACTGTATTAAATCTGAATAATCACATTGCGTCGTAGTCACGAAAGATCTCCAAAGTTTTATTGAATGCGTCAGTATGATCTATCGTGCGCACAGGGATACCAATGTTGTGCATATTGATACATGTGCGGTGCGCTCCACTGTGTTTGCTGATTGTGTTATCAGGGTTGAATGGGCGCAAATCACCACGTGCGATTCTTCTCTTTTGAACACGGTCAAGGCAAACGTCCAGAGGGGTATCAATATAACCAAGAACATATGCATTGGTTTCTTTGAGCATGGTTGTTGTGATTGCCTTTGGTCCTGCGTGCGCAAGTAAAAGCCCTTCAATTAACACATGACCTCCGTAACCACGAGCTTCAAGAGCTCTATCAGCAATTTCTTTTTGCGTATTAATCCCGTCGCAACCACCGCACGTTGTTTCATAAGAGCCGATAACATAAAGAGGAGATGATATCTTTTCTGAAGACAAGTTTATTTCATATCCCCAAATCTTTTTACCCGCACTGACGATTGGGTTATGCGGGTACTTATCTATAAATGTGCGTGCGATGGTCGTCTTGCCTGAACCACTTGTTCCTCGTAAACTTAAGATTATGTTCATATTTTTTCCAGAATCCAATTTGCTCTAAATGGTCTGCCTGTCTCAGCAAACATACTTGCCTTTTCTGCTTCAGGCATGCGCTCTTTCTCGCATTCTTCACGTAACCATTCAGGTAAGTTTTTCCTGCGTATCTCTTTAAAAACAGAGGTGAGTTTTGCGAAGCCCCGCTTATCATACCATTCAATACGCTTCCACGCCATGTCGGCATATACTCCTGGATAACGTCTTGAAAAGAAACCATTCTTAAATTGACACAAACATGATTCAAGAGTAAACTTGCTGATATGCGGGTGATAACCATATTCATCTTGAAACTCTTTTAAAAAACTTGCTGCTTCTAATTCTAATGCTTCACCTGTTGCTTTTAAATCAATATACTTTCCGTCATGTGAATCTGGCTGTCGCTTGTCATAAACAAACCGATCAGCACCCAACAAAAAGAACATACCGTTGCGATGCGAACGAGACCCATCAAAGTCCTCGAACATGAGAGTTGAACAGTCAGCCCCATAACCAAAAATTTTGACGTACTCTAGGTACGAGAACGCAGATAACCGACCAAAATGTTTTATGCTGAATGCTTTTTCCCAGAGTTCTTCATAGGTTTTCTTTTTTGACCATAATGCCCGTTGATCACCTGCTTCTTTTACAAGCTCCGCATAAGACTTTAAACCTTTGAAAGTATCTTTCTTTTGTTTGTTACGATCAGTATCGTAGCTTAACGTATCCCATTGCTCATTGAAACGCTTTTCCGCCATGACCCATTCGACGTCACTTTGCGGGATCGCAGGCATGAATTCAAGTAAGCGCATAGACGTGATTGGGTTTTGTGTGTGACCATTCAATGTCGCAAACCACAAGGCAGTTTCGTCATCCCAGCTGTAATGCTTTTTAAGTTCGGGCATGTATAAATAAACAAGACCAGGATGAACCTTAAACACAAGATTTAAATTGTAAAGGGACTTAAAATATTCCCTTCTGTTTTCTGGTCGTCTATAATCTATCATCAAATTGCCCCGCAAATAAAGAAGTATATTCATTAACAGCTTGTATGGTCGCAAGCTTCTCTTGATGCTCGTATGTTAAAACTTGTAAGAATGACGTTATTTTATCTCCGTCTTTTAAAAAAGTCTCGTTAAACTCCTCTTTGAATCTCTTAGTTACAACAACATTTTTTAATGCGTCGATTAAATTGTCCCATGTGTAAACTTGCCATTGATCAATTATTTCGTTTACTCGTGGCTGAATAACAGATTCAATATCTGTAACGGGTTTTGTATTAAAAATGTTGACGCCGTCTTCCGTATAAGTCATAGATTCCTCGCTATAAAATTAAAGCCCCAAAACGCAAGCCAGATTAAAAATATAAATAAAATTACCCAAGACAAAATTTCACTCGTCTTAGGCACATCAATGTAAGGGTTATTGCGTTTGAACTTCTTTAACATATAAACCTTTCGAGTGTAAAAAACTGTTGCGGTTAATTAAAAACCACCACGGAGCATAATCTTCAGAACCAGTCCAAACCATTTTCATACTAGTGGACTTGCTTGCGTAATACTTTTGATAAGCGTCAACAACGTCATCAGATTTAAACTCATCAGGCATACATTGCGGAGGATCAACCCATCTCATTGTTTTTAACTCAGGAGGAGGCAACATTAATTCGGTATCAAGGATATGTTGACTCGCATGTGTTTTACGGAAACGATTGCGGTACTCTTGAGCGAGGTTCTTAGCAAGCTCAGCAACATACATGTAATGCGTCTTGGAGGAACGAACCCAAACTGCGCAGGGATGATTTTTATGAGTAGGTAAGTAAGTCACCTTATCACCGTTGCCGTGCTCGTGGTGTGCGGTAGATAAGAGTTGGCACGCTTCAAGTAACATTTTGCCGACGTGAATATCAGCATGAGACTGAGCAGCGATAATTGCACTACGATGGAGAAAAAATACATTCATACGTTATTTCCTTTATTAAATTATTGAAATTAAAGTTTGCCTGAAGTAATTTTAAAAAACAACCACCTCAGGCAAATATTTTTACAAATACTCTTCAGCCATTGCCCAAAGGTTTACGTTGGTGCGGAAGACTGGACCCATACTCTTTAAACCCTGCGTACGGATCTTACGACCTTCAGCAGACACACCTTCAAGACCACCCTTCATAATGTTTTCTTGAATACGGTTAAATACTCTCCAGAGGTCATTACCGACATCTTCACTACGACGTGGGCGCAACACTTGCTCAATGTCAACATTCATCCCACGCATATCAATTGCACGTTGCGCAAATTGTTTTTGGTCAATTGGCGAAATGATTTTATTCATAAACAACTCTGTGCGTCTTGCTGACTCACGAGCAGACTCAATCACTTTCATAGATTCAGCAATAACAATCTCTGGTGTTACGTTGACGTGGCGAATGCGTGCTGAATGTGCGGTTGAAGACTTAACAATAAGACCATTTGCGCAAATCATTCTGTAAACACCGCACTCCATACGCAGAGTTGTTGAACCATCATGAGAGTTGATTACAACGATTTCTGGAATAGAACCATTTACAGAATCCATCAATGAACGATGGCGCATACGGAGCAAATGCTTTACAACACGTGGGTCACGTTTGCGTGGCTTGAGGTTGAATGTTTGAGTAACAAGAAAACCATTATCACGCATAGTGTTTACGATGTCTTTTGTATCGATGAGCTGATACTTTTCAGACAACTGTTCGTATTTTACTGCTGAGGATACTGCTTCTGGGAATGTTAAAACTTCAGTCATGTTATTTCCTTTATTAATGGGTTGATTTGAACTACTGATTAAACTTTAAACCAGTTTGATAAAAAAGTCAAGGATTTCTTTTGCATAATTGTAACCAACATATGCACAAGCTGAATATAAAGCAATATCAGCGAGTAAGAAATATGGAAAATAATTCTTGGTGATAAACTTACGCATGTTGATATCCTCTCTCTAAAACTTCTAAAACTCTTTCCACTGCATCATAACTGTTACCACCAATGTGCCATTCTTCCATCCCCATCGGTGTGTAACCGTTTTTCCATTCGTAGATTGTTGCGACGGTTCCGTCTTCAAAACGTAAGCACCATTCACAAGTAACTTTATCACCTGTGTGATCATTGGGTCCAAACTCAGGCTGACCGAAAGCAGAAACTAAGTGATGATACGTTGTTTTAACGTAACCTTGAAGGCATGTGCCGTTTATGTTTGCGTTTTTGATAAACTTCATAATTATTTCCTTTATTAATTGATTAATTTGAACTGCTGATTAAACTATAAACCAGTTAAAAACAAAAGTCAAGGATTATTTTCATAACCCCTGACTTTTTTGCTTACTTACCTTTACGACGGGAAATCTTCATGTTGATGGAGACCGACTGCTTCTTGTGTTTAGCTAGTAACTCTTTTGGAATTACAACCCCCATTTCAGTCAAGATTGCGTTATAGTCAACGCTATCACGTGCAGACAAATATACAGTACCGCAATACAAGCTACCTTCGTATTTACCTTCACCTGCGTTTTTGAATACGTCTTTCATAGCGTCGAGTTGCTCTTTGTCTGCGGCAATTTTGTCGCTGAGTAAACCGATTTCGTCTAACTTCTGGAGTTGAATATCAAGAACTTGCATAATTTATTTCCTTTATTAAGTGGTTATTGAGTACTACTGATTAAACTATAAACCAGTTTACTGTAAAAGTAAACCAGTTTACAGAAATATTTTAATCGCATTGCTCAATGCGCAAATCAATTTCGTAATTCTTGTGTTCTGTAATATCACGGAACATCTTCCAGACGATACGTTTTGTATCGGCGGGAGTAGCTAGCTTGCCGTCAGCCAGATATACGTATTCTTGTTTGCTTTTATTCCAAACGACTATTTCTTTTCCATCTTGCAGATGATAAATGTATGCATTGTCGTCTGCGGTGATATATGATTCGACTTTAATGGGTAGGTTCAGCATGATTATTTCCTTTATTTACGTTATTAAAAGTGAAGCGAAGTTATACTTTAAACCATTGTTCCGCAGAAGTAAACACCTTTTTTAAAATATTTGTTGTTTTTTAAAAATATTTAAGGCAAAATAAAAAAGCATGGTTTGAATTCCTTTAGTTGTCCCTATCTATCCCTAGCCCCACAAAGGCGAAACCATCATTGACCATGCAATCAATAATAGGATAGGGACACCTAAGGGAATTCATTTGTTCAACAATGGTGGAAAATAATAATGACTGAAATAAAATTAGTTGATAAGGGTGAAGTGCCCTCTATCCCTCTGCAACTTAGAGAAGCAAAACGATGGTTGCTGTGGAGACTTGAAAAAGATGAAAATAATTCTGACCGAACTTTAAAGGTTCCATATTACACAAGCGGTAAGCGCAGGCGGGGTACTCTTGATACCCCTGAAGACCTTGCTCGTCTGGCTACGTATGCGGAAGCGAAGCAAGCGATTAAATTAGGTGAATACACAGGCTTAGGGTTTGCGCTGGGCAAAGACGGTGACGGATTTTGGCAAGGTATTGACCTAGACAAAGTCACCGCAAACGGTAACAATGAAATTGCGGAATCCCTGCCGAGTTATGTTGAGCTGAGCCCATCAGGCAAAGGTGTGCACGCTCTTGGTTACGGTTCATACTTTAAGAACAAGAACTTGAGCAAAGAGCATGGTTGGGAATATTACAGCCGAGCTAAGTTCTTCACCGTAACTGAGCGCATCATACGTGCTGGAGACATTGTTGACCTTGTACCGTTTATTAAGAAGCATTTTGACCCAGAACTTAACGTGAACGAAGTTTCAAGCGCAATGGGCGCTGGTACGCTGATCTTAAGCCCAGAGCAACTTTTAGACATCGAGCGTGCGCTGAAGTTTATTGACCCTGATTGTCCTCGTGATACTTGGATTGAAGTTTGCTTCTCTCTTGCTCGTGTTGAAACTGGGTATCAGTTGTTTAGCGAGTGGAGCAAGCGTAGCGCAGGTATTAAACATTCCGTAGCGAATGAAAAAGAATTAGAAGATCAATGGAACGACATCCACACCAACACAAGGGGTGAAATTGGGTTAGGAACTTTGTATTACCTAGCGAGTAAGAACTCAGAGTATGAACGCACAACAATAAGCGAAAACATACTGAATGACCTAGACAAAGACAAGCGCAAAGTTGAATTCCTAGAGAGGTTTAAACCAGTCCAGCTGAGTTATGATTACTTGCCTGAACCTGACTGGGTGATTGATGGGTTCATTGGCGAGGGAATAACATTTATCGCAGGGGCAGAAGGGAAGGGGAAGTCCTCAATTCTTCTGCCTCTTGCTTTGCAAGTTGCAGGTTTAACGAATGATACGTTCTTGAAGATTAAGCACAGACGTCGTGTAATTTACATAACGGAAGATCACTCACAAGCAGACAGGATATGTTACGGCATGCGCACCCACCATTCAAGCAAAGGCAAAGAGGAATGGGATTATTGGATAAATGTTGTGCCTGCGTTCCGCATGACGGATAAAGAGATACAGTTTGCTGCGGAGTTCGCCAAGCAATACATTGTAACAGTCAATGGGCGGCAGATTCCTCCGCTGGTTGTGTTTGATACTGCTTCAGCGACGTTTGTGTTAGAGAATGAAAACGACAACTCCGAAGCAGCGAGATTAATGTCTGTGATTAATAATGAGTTTTGGTATCGTGACTTTATTCCTGCGTGGATCAGCGGGCACACAAGTAAGGCATTATCAAGGACGTCAGCAATAGAAGATTTATCAGCGAGGGGTGCGTCAGCATGGGGAGGTAACGCAACTGGCACTGCGTTTATCTTCGAAGACGAAAATGTTGAAGGCAGAATACTAGCGACCAAAAAGAAGCGATTCAGTGAAACAATACAAGAGGTCAGAGCTGTTCTCGATTATCATAAGACAAGATCAAAGAACCGATATGGAGACGTGATTGATGAAAGTCCATATTACTCTGTTAGATTGCTGGAATCCAATCTAGAAGAAAGAAAAGAAATCAGTGAAGACAAACGTGAGCAATCAGACGTAAAACAGATTACAGACGCTTTATACCGTCTTACGTCAAATGGTGCGCCAATTACAAGACGCCAGCTCAGTGAGCAAGTCCATATGAGTGAGAAATATCTGACTGCTGCTCTTGAATCCGTCGTTTCCGATGGAGTTGTGATTCGGTATAGAATTGACGATCCAGAGCGCAGAAAAGCACTGAATCTTAACGTGCGGCAGACGGAGTTTTTGAGGCTAAAAGATGGTTGGTTTCCGACCCTATAAATTACGTGATTTCGTCGTTGCTTCCCTTAAGGAAAAAGTTGACGGCAACGACGGAATCGATGACGCTGAAATCCATGAAATCATCAGGTAAAAACCTAAAGGTATTTTACCCTGATTTGCAGTCGTTTCCGTGGTGTCGGAAGTAACGGGAAACGACGGGAAGTGACGGGAAACGACGGAAATGTTTTTGGGGTTGAAAATAATTTGAAAATATTTTCATAAACTGGTTTACTTTTCTTTCGAACTGGTTTAAAGTTATTTCATCGGCAGCAAATTTGATTAATAATTTAATAAAGGAAATAAAAATGAGCAACGTAAAATTAGCAAAATTTCATTACTTCAACGAAGCTGGCTTGTGTGCAAAGAAGCATGCGAACGACGCAATAATCTCTGCATTGGTTGATGCAGGGAAATGTAAGTCTGGCGCAATTGTTGCTTACGGAACTTTGTCTTACTTCTGGACTGATAACATGCGGGATCTCGCAGTGAAACGCAAACGTGTCGAAAACAGCGAGATGCATGCTGCGATTAGCTGTTTGAAAGACGAAATTGAGATGCAGGAAAAATTTATCGCCGAACATCAGTAATTTGGGTTATAATTCCTCTTAAAACAATGAGAGAGGAATCGATATGCCGAAAGGAGTACCAAAACCTAAGACAGACAAAGAGGTTGTCTCTGCTTTCTCTAAGAAAGACCTGATGACGAACTCGCCAAAGCATAATGCTGCGGTCAGAGGAGCAATGTCTGCAACGCTTAGAAGGCTGACCACACAGAATCCTCAGCGTTTGAACAAGATTGCTGAAGCACTTCTTGATGCAGCGGAAGCTGGCGACCTCCCAGCCATCAAGGAAGTGTTCGATCGTTTAGACGGTAAAGCAATTCAGTCAACGGAGATCACTGGCGCTGATGGAGGTAACGTAAAAGTTGACTTTGCTGGCGAGCTTGCGGTGGCTCTCGCTGGCGACATCTTAAAGCTGCGCCAAGACAAGAGCAAGTAATGTTGACTGGCGCCCAGCAAGAGTTGTTCGCTGAAAAGATCGAGTCAAACGCTGATGCGCTCAATAACCTTAGCGCAGTTTGGCAAGCAGCGATGCAGGCTCGACTCAAGTGGCTCAGCATAGCGCTCGAGCACCAGATTGAACCGACAGGAGATTGGAGCACTTGGCTGTTACTGGCTGGGCGAGGAGCAGGGAAGACTCGGCTGGCTGCTGAATGGGTTTGGTGGACGGCATGGACGCAACCACGATCCCGCATCCTAGTGAGCGCCCCCACGTCTGGAGACATACGGGACGTCTGCTTTGGTGGCGATTCAGGTCTGATTGCAGTTTGCCCACCCGAGCTTATTCAAAACTACTCCGTGTCCCTGCATGAGCTAACCTTGCAGAATGGAAGTTTAATAAAAGGAATTGCAGCATCGGAACCTTCACGTTTCCGTGGACCACAATGGAACCATGTTTGGTGTGACGAGCTGGCTGCTTGGGAGTACCTCGAGGAAGCGTGGGACATGATCGCATTCTCCCTACGACTCGGTACTGACCCAAAGATGTTATGCACCACCACACCAAAACCAGTGCCTAAGATCGTAGAGCTGGCGGATCGCGATGGAAATGATGTACACGTCACCACGGCTTCTACATATTCCAACCTTCACAACCTAGCCCCGACCTTCCAGAAACAAATTATGCAGTACGAAGGCACTACGATTGGACGTCAGGAGATTTATGCAGAGATTCTAGATCCAGAAGAGTCCGGACTGGTTAAGCGTTCGTGGTTTCGACTTTGGCCATCTGAGAAGTCGTTACCCCAGTTCAGCTTCGTTATTCAGTCGTACGACGTAGCCACCTCCGACAAAACAGTGAACGACCCCACAGCGTGTGTTGTACTAGGGGTGTTTCGTCCTAGCGCCGACCACGGTTCTCGAGTTATGCTCATTGACTGCTGGTCTGATCGAATGCTATATCCAGATTTACGACGCCGTGTACAAGAAGAGTTCACGACCATTTATGGAGACCCAGACGAGTTCAGTAATGGCAAGAAAGTTGACTTAGTACTGATTGAAGATAAGTCTGCTGGTATATCGTTACTGCAGGATTTACGCCAGACGATGATACCTGTAACGGGTTACAATCCAGGGAATGCCGATAAGACAACTCGATTGAATATTGTTTCACCGATGATCGAGAAGGGGCTAGTGTATTTGCCGGAGTCGAATGAAAGAAGCGGGCAGCCTATGACATGGCTTGATCCATTTCTAAGAGAGATTGCTGCGTTCCCAATGGCTAAGCATGACGATTACGTAGATGCGTTATCACAAGCCTTGCGATATTTACGAGATGCGGGCATAATTACTCTTGATCATCATCCTGTTGCCGATGACGATTACGCTGACTCCCGTCGTGTTTATGTTAATCCATACGCAATATAAGGAACTGTTATGCCACAATACGACGAACTAGGTAATGTAATCAGCAATGACGATACAACTCCGAGTCAAGACGACATGAGGTTGGCGTTGCAGAATAGACCTGTTGCAAGAAACCGAGCGGGACAACCCGTAAAAGTCGATCCATTAGGAACGATGGGCGGGGCGATTAGCCAAGGTTTAGCACCTATGTTATATGGCGCAGCAAAAGGAACTGCATCGGCGATTGCTGGTGCTCCAGGCGATATAGAAAGTTTAGGGCGTAGCGCTATTAATTATTTTGCGCCAGACACTGTTTCACAGAATACAGCATTGCCTACTTCTGAAGAGATGTATGAAAGAATCCCTAAGAGCGTTAATCAGACTCCCGAACAACAGTATAGCGAAATGATGGGCGGAAAGCTCGGGCAAAATGTTGTTGCCCCGATTGTAGGATTAAGTGATCCTGCAGCGATGAGTAATTTACAAGTTGGGCTTTCTATTAAAAACAAAGGTGGCAACTGGATAGACGGTTGGATTGATAAAACTTTGAATCATACAAAAAGAGCTATCAATACATCCGACGAAAAACCTGTAGTCCTTAAACATTATGGTTTAACCGAGTCTGAATTAGCAGAATTACCGAGAGAAGAACGACTCAAAATGTTCGAGCCGTTTTTAACTCCCGAAAATAAAACTCGATCAAGCATAAACAATTGGATTGATACAAAGTTACGTAACTATATTAAAAACGATTTAGCAACCTCTACCGACCCTGTTAGAGAATTACACGATGAGGGAATAACGCATATACCCGATATTCGAGATGAAACGAGAGTAGCGTCTGATAATATGAAAATGTGGCGTGAAACGCACGGATTTACAGCCGAAGGTCATGCAAAAACTGAATTAGGTAAATCATGGGAAGCCAGATCTGATTCAGCAGTTTCACCTGAATATGCAGAAAACCTAGCAGATACATTTCCAAGCACAAAAGGTTATTTAAAAGACCTTTTAGAAAAAGATCCCAATGCAGTAGTTCACACGTTAGATAATAATGCGATGCACGATCTAGGATTTGAACATGCGATAGACGAACTTCAAAACGCAATGCTAGATGAAAATTTACCGCAGCAATTAAGATTAAGACCCAAAGACGTAGATAAAATGTCTGTTAAAGACGCATTACGTCACGTTGCAAAGATTAATGATTATCGCATAAAACAAGCTGATAAAGTAGCAACTGCAAATAGGGATACATTTGCTACCCATTTTCCCCCTGCGTATGAATATGATAATGGGTTTAGATGGCACGAGCTTAAAATGCCTGAAACAGATTTTAACCCCAACGTAATACAAAATAATGGTAAATTTTCTATTCTTGAGCCTGACCAAAAATTAAGTTGGAAAGACCCTGAGTCGGGAAAAGTTTTATTTAATTCACCAGAAGAAGCAAAAACGAGTTATAACAAGGCAAAAAATTATCAAACATTAGACGAAGCTCTTAAAAACGAAGGTGATCAGATGGGTCACTGCGTCGGAGGTTATACTAAAGATGTGGCTAACGGTAATACCCGCATATTCACTCTGCGAGACAATAAGAACAGACCACACGTAACGATAGAAGCTGTGCCAACTGGCGTATCACCTATTGATGCGTATGAAGCAAACAAAACTTTTATAGAAAGCAATCCCGAGCTTGCAGAGCAAGCAGAGGAACTTAATAATTACGCTGATGCACCTTATGAATATATAAGTGGTTTACACCGATTGATAAAAGAATATGGTGGTAAATTTATCGAGCCACCCCCTAGTCCCGTTCACAATATCGAACAAATTAGAGGGAAAGGTAACGGAAGAGTTGCAGATAAATATCACGATTATGTTCATGCTTTTTTAAATAAAAATGAAAAAGATTTAAATGAAGTTTATGATACTCACAATGTAGACGTGGTAGACACGTACCAACCGAGCTCGATTAAACATCCTGACAAAGCCCTGATAAAAAATCAATTATATAGCGGTAAATTGCCAAGATTTTTGAAAAGGAAAGACCTTGATGATTTAGCTGAAAAAGAATATCAGAATATCCTCGATAACTATGAATATAAAGATGTTGATAATGGAAACGAATGGATAAATGCAAGGGAAGCTGCCGAAAAATATCATCCAGGAAAACCCGAATTACAAAGAAATTTTATACGTGGTAGCGTAGGGTATCCTGAGCTGTTAAGGGAAGCCCCTAAACGACAAAAATTCACAGGTGATAAAAAATTAGATGATATTTTAAATAAAGTAAGACCGTATGAAGATTTGAGTCCAAATTCAAATTATGATTTAGGGGGTATATCCGCTCCGCAAGAAAATCAAGAATATGTTGTTGGTTATCATATACCCGAAGATGTTGCAAGACCTTTAGCAACTGGCAAACTTACTAATAAAGATATCGGTGATAAAAATTTACAAGGTTATGCGCCTGAGCATGTTGGCGGAGCATATTTCTGGTCTCATCCTTCAATAGCACGGTTTCAGAAAGACAGATGGCACGAAACAGTTCCAGACGAATATCAGCATGAAGCCCCTATTATGAAATTCAGGATGAAAAAGAAAGAGCATAATCTTGTTCCTGACGAAGATACTGATGCAAAAAATTGGCAAGACAGTTTCACGAGCGGATCTTTTGCTACGACTACCCCTGTTGATATGAAAAATCTAGTCGCTATTTACTCTAATAACCCAGAGAAAACTCGCCAACATATTATTGAATCAATTGGTAAGTTGAATAACAAAGTAAATAATTTTACTCCAGAGCATTTAGAAGCATTAAAAGAATATCAAGCTGCCTATGTAAATTCTAAAGTTGGCGGTTATTCTCAAATGCAAAATATGCTTCGTAAAGGTCAACCGTTATATAAAGAAGATGTTCCAGGAACAACTGAAAAACTTGTAGAAAATTTAAAAAATTTATTTAATCATGCTTCTTTAGAAGAACCACAGTTAGTTTATAGAGGTGTGAAAATACCTTTTAATGGATCTTTAGATTATCTTTATAATTTGAAAATTGGAGATACTTTTTCCGATAAAGGTATAACTTCAGCTTCAAAAGATTCAAATATTGTCGCTCGTAAATTTTCAGATAAAAATCAGCCGAGCGATAAAATAGTAAATTTTGTTATTAATCTTCCCAAAGGTTCAAAAGCAATCGATTTAGAAAAATATCTCGGCTCAGAAGCAGGTCATGAAAAAGAAATAGCCATAGCCCCTAATACAGTTTTTAAAGTAACAAAAACAACACATGGCGAAGGATTCCCAAGAGGTGGAGGGATGAAACCTGATAAAGACATTAGGACAATATATGTTGATGCTTTAAATTATAATCCACCAGAAGGACATAAAAAAGGTGGTTTAATCAAATCTAAGGTATACTTTGCTGAAAATAAAGACGAAATGAAATTAGCATTAGTTAGGAGAAAATAATGCCTGAAATGCCTATACCGCAAATGTACGACCCTAATGCTGATGAGCAAGAACAAGGCTCTATATTCGAATTAGAAGACGAAATTACTGGTGCTGTTGAAGAGCAAGAAGATGGCTCTGCGATTCTTCACCTTGAAGAGTTAAAAGGTCCAGAAGACGAACCTGACTTTTATGAAAACTTATCTGATACTGTAGATAATTTTTTCCTAGATAAAATCGCTATGAAATATATCGATTTAATCGATAAAGACAAAGATGCAAGGGAAGAACGTGATAAAAAATACGAGGAAGGCATACGACGCACGGGTCTTGGAGATGACGCTCCAGGAGGAGCTCAGTTTATGGGTGCTTCAAAAGTGGTTCACCCCGTCATGGCAGAGTCTTGCGTCGACTTTGCCGCCAGAGCAATTAAAGAATTATTCCCACCTGATGGACCAGTACGATCAAAAATCATCGGTGAAGTAACTGAAGAGAAAATAGCCCGAGCCGAGCGCAAACGGGACTATATGAATTGGCAACTTACCGAGCAGATTGAAGAGTTCCGTGATGAAGAAGAGCAAATGCTCACACAGCTACCCCTCGGTGGTTCACAGTATTTAAAAGTATGGTACGACGATTATAAGCGCAGACCATGTTTTGAATTTGTTCCGATTGATAATGTTTATTTACCTTTTGCAGCTGTTAATTTTTATACTGCAATGCGAGTT
>Ga0208499_1000265_pt1 | contig 21352 bp, 30 predicted proteins | sample CryBogCBE07Jul09_FD_185504 | JGI IMG/M metagenome (GOLD analysis project Ga0208499, IMG submission 185504) | Freshwater microbial communities from Crystal Bog, Wisconsin, USA - CBE07Jul09 (SPAdes) (version 2) | ecosystem: Environmental > Aquatic > Freshwater > Lake | place: Crystal Bog... | reverse complement strand
ATTGTTATCGTGGTCTTGATGGTGGTGATCCTCCTATTCATACCACTGCTTTCGTGGATGTACATAGACATCAAGATGATGGAGATTCGTGTAAACAAGGCTCTGGCTAGGATTGAAGGCAAATGAAGTACCTTTGGGTTTTATTACTGTTGACTAGCTGTGGTGATAACTACAGGTACTTTTGCCAGAATCCTGACAATTTTGGTGCGGCTCAGTGCCAAAAGCCTCGATGTGAGTTTGACCAAGACTGTCCTGAATATCTTGTAGCCCCTATACTGGAGAAGAAAATTGAAGGAACTACTGCTGGCACTGTTCAACAGCCCCAAGGAACGCCTGTCTGCCGATGAGATAGAAGTCCGTGTCAGGGCGTTTGTCATCATTATGGTAACCCTAATCTTTGCCTTTATTACCTTGGCGCTTCTCTATTCAGTAACCTTTGTGACCCAGCCGATCAAGGCTATGGCTCCCATTGATCAAGCATACACCAAGATGCTTAATGATATTGTGTTACTGATCGTGGGCGGGATAGGCGGTATCTTGACCAAGGGTTTGACCAATGAAGCCACGAATATGATGAATGCAGCCAAAGCTAACAAGGATGCGTATGTGGCTCCTCCACCCCCACCTCCCGCACCAATCATCATGACTGCCCCAGCTCCAAACTGGACGCCCCCTCCCCCACCAATGAGTCCTCCTACCTTGGAAGCCGACCATGAACGTGAGAGAATGGCGCAAGCAAGGGCTGGGCTATGAGCTGGTTGTCGTGGTTTTTTGATGACTTGTTTTATTGGATTGCTGTTATTGCGCTAGTAGTTGGCGCAGTAGGTTATGTATTGAGTTATTTGGTAGGGTTTATCCCTATGTTAAAGCCCCATGCCTTTGTAATGAAGGTTGTGGGATTGTCGTTAGTTGTTATAGGAGGCTATTATGTTGCTGATCACCGAGGTTATGAAAGACGGGTTGCAGAAGATAAAGCAGAAATTGAACGACTTAATGGCGAAGCTCGCGCCAAAGAAGTCGAGCTCGGACAAAAGCTCGCAAGAGCAACCACCCAACTGAAGCAGGCTAAAAATGACATTAAAGCAAAGCAGTCTAGTATTAATGCTCGGATTGACTCTGGCGAGTTGCGCCTCCCCTCCACCTGTGGTGTACAAGCCGATTCAGGTTCCACCTCTGGGAATGGAGCCAGTGGAGCCGAATCTGACCGACAGACTATTAAAGATATTGTCCAAATCGCCTCAGACGGAGACAGCGCCATCGTCAGTCTCAACTCTTGCATCGCCCAATACGAAACCGTAATGAAAACTGTTAATGAGGGAGTCAAATGAATGATAAATTTACTCTTGTACTTATGTGCTGTATCGTTCTCGTTCTTACTCTTATTCTGGTTCAACTATGATAACGGCTGAGAAATTACACGCTCTTGGAATAGGGCCAGAATGGGTGGAACCACTGAATGCAACTATCCAAAAGTTCAGCATTTTTACCGTCAAAGAGCAGGCCGCCTTTATCGGACAGCTTTCACACGAGTGCAACCACTTCCGTACATTGGAAGAAAATCTTAACTATAGAGCCGAAACCCTTCAAGCCCTCTTCCATACTCACTTCAAGCCAGAAGAGTATGCCGTTTTTGCCCATCAACCTCAAAAGATTGCCAACAGGATTTACGCCAATCGGGGAGGGAACAGGAATGAAGCAAGTGGGGACGGGTTTTTGTACAGAGGAAGAGGGACGATTCAGCTTACCTTTCACGATAACTACTGGCATTGTGGGCAAGCACTTGGTCAGGATTTTGTAAAGAATCCAGACTTGGTAAAAACACCTATGTACGCCGCCATGAGCGGTGGATGGTTCTGGGCTACGCATGGATGTAATCAAATAGCGGAATCAGGGGATGAACAAGCGCTTTGTAGGCGTATCAATGGGGGGCTATTTGGACTTGAAGAACGCAAAGATTTGACTGCCAAAGCGCTTGCCGTTTTGAGCGCCTAAAAGTGCCCTTGTAAAGGATTGACGACGGTGGGAAAATAGCTAAAACAATGGGAGAAATATGGCTACTTACACGCCCTCTTGGGTAATGACCTATGACTCGCTGAATGCAATCGTTCTTCAATACTTGGAGCGGTCTGATCAGGCGACGATTAATGCCATCCCTACTTTTATCACCCTTGCTGAATTTGAGATTGCCCAAGAGATTAAAACCTTGGGCCAAATGCAAATCGTTGAGTCAACGACCATTGCAGGCAATCCAGTGCTTCAAAAGCCTTCTAGATGGCGTAAAACCGTTTCCATGAACTACACCAATAGCAGTGGTGTACGAACTCCAATTTTGCTTCGTAAGTACGAATATTTGACCAATTACTGGCCAAATAACACGCTTACTGCGGCGCCCGTTTATTATGCTGATACCAATTGGGATCACTGGTATTTGGCTCCAACACCAGATCAAGCGTATACCTTAGAAGTACTGTACTACGAGCGCATTCAGCCTTTGAGTTCTGACAATCAAACCAATTGGCTGACTCAGAATGCTCCAACGGCCATGTTGTTTGGCACTCTTTTGCAAGCAATGCCTTTCTTAAAGAACGATCAACGGCAAATTTTCCAACAAAAGTACACCGAGGCTATTCAGTCACTCAAGACTGAAGACACTTCACGTCTTGGTGATCGTCAATCTGTTGCAATAGATAGCTAATCATGACCTCATACGTTTCACCATACACAGGACAGACGATTAACCCATCACAAGTGGGTTATGAAAATCTAACGCTCACAACCACATACACAGCGCTTCAATGGCCTGTCAATGGAAATACGACTTCTGTTGTTGCCAACATCATTGAAGCCACAGCTAACGTAAGCCCTGCGTATGTTGTTTTACCTCCTGCAACGCAAGTATCAGTAGGTCAAGCATTCATCATCAGAAACATTGGTTCAACCAATGCATTTACGGTTGTTTCTCAGAATGCCAATTTAACGTACAACACAATTCAAACGGTTCCTACCGCGCCTACAACTGCAACAGTCAACACTTATTACATTTACCTAATTGACAATTCAACTGTTCAAGGTACATGGTCTACTGTTGCTTTGGGTGTTGGTACTTCAGCCGCCAGTGCCGCCGCTTTGGCGGGACTTGGTTTGTTGCCACTGAATACTACTTTGAACACCAATACGCAAGTTGCGTTGGTTTCTTCTGCCTACACCTTCAACTCAACAGATGGATCACAATTGTTTGTATGGACAGGTGGCGCAGGCACAATGACCTTACCTACTGTAGCTAGTGTTCCATCTGGTTGGTATGTAATCATTAAAAATGATGGGTCAGGTATATTGAACGTGACAGCCCAAGGTTCAAGCACAATTGATACAACAAGCTCAACTGTTCAAATTCAAATAGCTAACTCAAGTGTTTTTGTATCTAATGGAACTAATTGGTATACATATGCTTTGGCTCAAACAAACGTATTCAACTATACGCAATTGTATTTGAGTCTAACTGGCGCCGCCGCAACAGTTACTTTGACTGCCGCTCAAGGTAAGAACGTCATCCAACAATATGCGGGTATTCTTTCTCAGAACACCACGGTCATTTTGCCTCAAACAGTACAACTGTATTCAATCAGAAATACAACTACTGGCTCATATACATTGACTTTCTCTACTGGAGTTTCAGGCGGAACAACCTTTACTTTGGGACAAGGACAAGCTGTTCTTTTGGTATGTGATGGAACAAACGTATTCACAACTACATCAGCAACTACAAGCTTTACCAGTAACTTGACTTTAGGTAATGGGTCTTCGGCGGCACCTTCATTAAATTTTAGTGGTGATACAACAACTGGTTTATATCTTGCCGCATCAGGTCAATTGGGATTTGCGATTGGTGGATCTAGCGCAGGAACATTGACTTCTAGCGGATTGTTGTTGCCTGTTGGTATTCAAGGCGGGACATTCTAATGACTGTAAAAGTTGCTGTTCTTCAGGCGGGTTCAGGCATCCAAAGGGATGGAACTGTTTTTTCTGCACCCTCTTATGTAGATGGTCAATGGTGCCGATTTCAGTATGGTCGGCCCAGAAAAATGGGTGGTTATGAAGGCGCTTTTTTAAATGCTCCTAGTATCAGCCGTGGCATGATCATGCAGTCCCAAAGCGGACAAACATGGGTAGTTTCTGGATTTAACAATAGCATCCAACAATGGACTATTGGTAACAGTGATGCTATTGGGTCTGGCCCACAGCAAGTATTTGTAATTGGAAGCATTACAACTGTAGGAAACACAACTGCAGGCGCGGGTTACACAAACGGTACATATACAAATCTAACGCCAATTACAGGTAGCGGAAATGGAACTGGTGCAACAATCTCTGTCACCATATCTGGTGGAGCAGTCAGCTCTTTATCTGTCACTGCAAGCGGTTCTGGATATGGCTACGGGGATACATTTACTTTTGCAACATCAAGTCTAGGTGGCGGGTCACCAACAACTTTATTTGTTGGAACGATTACATCGGTCACATATGATGGACTGAATCTAGCTCCATCAAGCAACTACTATGTGGCAGATACGAATGCGTTGTGGCAGTTTGATACGGGTTTTGATCCGTTTGGGACGGGCAATAATAATTTGATTGCGCACCCTGGCGACAACCTGCAGTACATCGACAGCCAAACCAATGTTAGGCCATTGATTGGTACTTTTACAGGTACAAGTTTGACACCTGTAGGCGTATTTACAGCATCGGGAACAACAACAAACGGAAGCCCTACCGTTACTTTTGCAACTACAAACATAGCTATGGGCGCGGGTGTATCAGTCTATGGAACGGGTATTCCTGCTAACACTAAGATTGTTTCAGCCACCACAACGGGTGCAGTTTGGACGGTTACATTAAACAACAACGCCACTGCCTCTGGCACAGTGACATTGACCTTTGATAACAACATTGCTGTAAGTGGCGGTGTTGTAATGCTTTATCCATACCTTTTTGTGTATGGAAATTATGGGTTGATCCAAAACTGTTCAGCGGGCGACTTTAACAATTGGACGTCAGCAGACGCCAACGCCAATAACGTATCTTCTACAAAGGTCGTTAAAGGCATGGCTCTACGAGGTGGAACAACATCTCCTAGCGGACTGTTTTGGACAACTGATTCTGTTGTAAGGGTGACTTATTCTCCTCAAACCGTTGGTACATCGACTCTTTATTGGCGCTATGACTTGATTACTCAACAGTCTTCAATCATGTCAAGCCAATGTGTGATTGAGTATGACGGCATTATCTATTGGGTGGGCGTTGATAGATTCTTGATGTACAACGGTGTTGTATCTGAAGTGCCTAATACGCAAAACACCAACTATTTCTTTGACAACATCAATATCAATCAAAGACAAAAAGTATGGGCTACAAAGATTCCTCGTTGGGGAGAAATTTGGTTTTTCTATCCACGCGGTACATCAACCGAATGTAACGACGCCATTATTTATAACGTCCGTGAAAAATGTTGGTACGACGCAGGATTGGCAGATGGTGCCAATCGTTCTGCGGGCGTGTTCTCTGAAGTGTACAGAAAGCCAATTTGGGCGGGTAATGTGGCCAATTCAGTAGGAACTTATACGCTTTGGAACCACGAAGTTGGAACCGATCAAGTCTATTTGAACAACGTCAATGCCATTAATTCTTATTTTGAAACCAATGTTTTGGGAACTGGTGCAGGATTGGTTGGAGCACCTTCTGGTGGAGATAACCTCTGGACTCGTTTAGAGCGCGTTGAACCTGACTTTGTTCAGTCTGGACAGATGAGCTTGACGGTCACTGGTAAGGGCTATGCGGACGATACAGACCAAACTTCGAGCCCTTATACATTTGACCCAACAACCCTTAAAATCGACATGAAGGAACAGCGCCGTGAGATGCGTTTGAGGTTCACAAGTAACACTCAAAACGGCAATTATTTCATGGGTCGAGTTGTATTGAGTGTCGAGACAGGCGACGTTCGCGGAACAGGAAATCCATGATTTCGTACGATCCTCGCGGAATGACATGGGATCAGTACAATAAGCTGATGGAAGAGCAGTTTGCGTCCAATCAGTTAGGGCATGTGCCTGAAGAGAATTGGAGAACATGGGTGGACGGCATAAATGGTATTGGTTATTTTGTCCAATCAGGAATACCAGATCACCGTCCATTTGATCATTGGCAAGATTGGGCAATGGCTATGGCGGGCATCATGTCGATTTCGCCTAACTTGGGGAGTACATATTGAAACCGTCCGACGTCATTACAGCCGATTCTCAGAATCGGAACTTAGACCCTAAAAAGGTCATGGGAGCCGCCCAAGTAGCAATCAAAAAGGGCGGCAAATTATTTCATCACGGTAAAACGTCACTGCTTTTGGAAAAGCTGAGTGATGGGGATTTTTCAACTCATTTGTTTACCCAAGATTCTCCAGTTTTATTGGCTAGAGCTTTGGCCTTGTTTTTTAGAAAGATGGAGAAAAGCGACATTCGCATCATTTATGGTGATGCCACTGGGCCCATGCTTAACTTGCTCAGACGAGTAGCAAGACAAGTTGGTGCTCCTATCAAAGATTCAGACCGTCACGGTTATACATGGATGATTAAATTATGAACAATTATTCAGGCTTTGGCGGCTTACAAACACAAAACACTGGTGCTCAACTTCATACACCAAATATTGAGCCAAATGACATTCTGCCTTGCGGACAAGCAACGCCACACTATGGTGGTGGTGGTGGTTTACTGAGTGCGGCTCTCGATATTGCTACTGGCGGTGCCAGTAGTTTTTTATGCGTACTTGAAGATGCGGCTTGTGCAATCTGTGCAATTTGTGCAATTGACAGTGCGGCATGCGTCATTTGTTCTGCATCATGTGTTGCATGTTCTCTTTCTTGTGCAAGTTGTGCAACCTGTGCAACCTGTGCAAATTGCACTTCGTGCGCTAAATGCTGTACAAGCGGATGTTGCACAAGTCAATGTTGTACAACGCAATGTTGCAATACTAAGTGCTGTTCAACTCAATGTTGTAGCGCATGTTGCAAGAGCGGATTGTGCTGTGTAAGTTGCTGTGCATCTTGTGCCTGCTGTTCTACCTGTTGCACAAGTTGCTGTTCTTGCACATCTTGCTCTTGTTGCACTACTTGTTGCACAAGTTGTTGTGCTTGCTCATGCTGTGCATGCACTTGCTGTACAAATTGCTGTGGATGTTGCGCATGTGACTGCTGTGCTTGTTGTACATGCTGTGCCTGTGATTGCTGTGCCTGCTCTTGTTGTTGTGCCTGTTGCACATGCGATTGTTGCGCATGTTGCACTTGCTGTACCTGTTGTACTTGCTGTACATGTTGCACTTGCTGTACTTGCTGTACATGCGATTGCTGTACATGTTGTACATGTTGTTGCTGTACATGCGACTGCTGTTCTTGCTGTTGCGCTTGCGACTGCTGTGACACATGTTGTTGTGCATGTTGTTGCTGTTGCTCTTGCAAAAGTAAGGGCCACAAAGGCGGAAAAAGCAATAAAGGTGGCAACAAATGCGCTAATAAAGGCTGTAAAACAGGCTCTGGCGGTGGAGGTGGCGGTGGTGGCCAAGGAGGTCTTTGCGGTCAAGCTTCAGCATTAGTTGGACATGGTGGCAATTACGGAATTGACACTGAAAAAGGCTTAACCCAGATGGGTGGTGGCTTGGGTGCAAACCCTAATATGGGTATGGGTGAAGGAGAAATGCTTGCTGAAGGCGGTCTTGCTCACTTTGCCAAAGGAAGCTCAAGCAAAGATTGCTGTACTGACTGTAAATGTTGGGTTAAGACATTGAATAAGGGTTTGAAATGTGCTGAACCTGATTTCAAGTGTTCTGCATGCACCATGCTGAGAAGCCAAACCAATGCAAATTTGGGCAATATTACTCTGCACTCTTTGAGACAGATGAAGTGTGGAATCACGGGTAGTGCTGACGGTGGATTGGCGCATGCCTATAAGGCGGCTACTCCTAAAGGGCACAATCCTGAGTTCATCACTGGTGTGACAGGCTACTACGCTTGTGGTGGCGGTACAGGCCAATCTGACGACATTCCTGCGATGCTCCATGACGGTGACTACGTTATGGATGCTGAGACCGTATCGGCTCTTGGAGACGGTTCTAGCAAGGCGGGAATGCATGTCTTAGAAGGCTTCCGTAAACAGCTACCACACAAAGAAACAGTTGGGTCTAATCCTGTGCCTGCAAAAATTGCAGACGGGGAGTATGTCTTTCCTTCCGCGTTTGTCACGGCACTAGGAGGAGGGGATAATAAGAAAGGTTCAGAAATTCTTGATGGATTGCGTAAGAAATTACGAGATCACAAGCGTTCTGCACCTTTGGATTCAATCCCACCAAAGGCAAAGACCCCAATTGACTACATCAAAAAGGGAAAGAAATAAATGGCTAACTTACTCCAATCATCCCAAACAAAGTCAACGTGCGCACCTTCGTACTACACGAACTACCTTCAACAGTTAGCAACGTGTGGTCAAGCGGCTGAGAAATGCGCTCAGTTTGTAGGTGCCACGCCTTTACAGCAACAAGCTTTTTGCAGTATTGCTCAAACTGCAGGAGCACAACAGCCCACGTTCCAAACTGGAATGGGCTATATTGGTTGTGCGGCTCAGTCAGGTAGTCAGATTGGAGCCAAGGTTAGTCCTTATTTGGGCGCGGCAACCAGTGCAAGCCCTCTTTGCGCGGCTAAACCATTAATTTGCCAATCACGCGGTTTGAATTTGGGACAAGTGGCTCAATGCTACATGAACCCATTCATTAAAAACCAAGTGCAGAATATGTCTGACATTGCTCAGAGAAATATTCAGCAGAACTTGTCTCCACAAGCCACAGCGGCCATTGTAGGTTCAGGTCAATTTGGCTCACAACGCGGTGCTCAAGCTTTGGGTCAAATTGCGGCTAATGCAGAGCAATGTCTTAGTGCAAACATTGGCAAGATGTTGACCTGTGGATATGGCCAAGCACTAAGTGCGGCAGGTCAAAAAGAGAGCGCATTGGGTCAATTGGCAGGAACTACAGAGCAAGCTCAAGCGGCTCAGAATCAAGCTCAATTGCAAGCGGCTCAAACTGCGGCATGCGCACAATCAAGACAAGCGGCGGCAGAGCAAGCGGCAGGTCTTGGCATGGGTACATTGGGCGCACAAGCGGCCCAACAGAACTTGGCATGTATCAATGCTTTGGCCACGTTAGGCGCTCAATGCCAACAGATCAAACAGAATGCTCAGTGCTACGACTTCACTAAACTAGCAAAAGAAGCCAGTTTGATGCAAGGACAAGCCATTCCCACATCGGTTAAGACAACCATGTGCATGTCGCCTTTATCTGCGCTAGGCGCGGCGGGTGCGGCGGCGAAAGCATCTGGATTAACATGTTATCTCAGTAAAAAATTAAAATGTGTTTTTAGTTGTTGCTGTGGATGCGCATCAGGTGGTTTAGTTAAAGCACGATCAGGTGGCGCAATAGGTTGTGCGTCAACTCGTAATCTTGGCGCGTTGCCTGCAAGGAGAAAATAATGGCAGATTCTGCAGACAAGCAAGACTATAAAGGCGTTTCTAGTGGTCTAGACATGGCTAAGTTGCCCTTGTATGGGCAAGATGATGAGCGCCTACAAGAACTTCAAAAAGCCCAACAAGAAGCTTTAGATGCCCTTCAGAAGCGTTACGACCAACCTAATTGGTGGAAGGTGGCCGCAGGGTTTGCCAAGCCTCAATTGGGCGGTTTCTTGGCTTCTGCAGGCAGTGCGGCAGAAGCAATGGGTGAGAACGTAGAAAACCAACGTGCTCAACAATTGCCTATTTCTCAGATGAAATTAGCTTTGGCTCAATCCAATATGTTGTTAGGAGCCAATAAAAAGGTTGCTGATGAAGTTAAAAAATGGCGTGATGAGCATCCTAACGAAACACCTTCAGCCCAAAAAGTGGGTGAGTGGGATGCTATGGCCCCAGGCAGTTCTGTCGTCGCCTCCTTGAAGAACGAACTTAAATTTAAACAAGAACAACAAGGTGTTGACGTTCAAGCTCAACAAGCACAAATTGCTTCACAACAAGCCGCAATTGCCAAGGCTAATGCTAAACGTGCCGCTAACATTCCTTTGAGTGCGGAAGATGTAGCTGTATTGAGCGCTCCTACGCCGAGCATGACGCAAAAGGAAAAGGTTCCTACTGTCAACAATCCAAATGTTGCGGCTCCTACTGAACCAACCGCTGAAGAAAAACCAAAGGCTGAGACAAAACCTAAAAATGTGTATATCACGCCTGATGGAGCTCGTGTTACTGAAGACTTATATAAAGACTTCTATAAAAACGGTAAAGCTTTTATACCAATTATCAGCAATCTTCGTTCTCCAGAAGAGCAAGAAACTCTTAAAGATCATCAAGATGCAAATGGTAAGTGGTACACCAAAGAAGGTAGGCCAGTATCTGAGACTAGCAAGCACTTAACTGGTGATGCTATTGATCTTGATCCTAGCAAGCCATTGAACAAAGACCAGATTGGAATGTTGAAGTCCAAGGGTTGGAATCAGACTGACCCCAAGAACGATCCTAATCATTGGGAGCGTACTTCTACTGCGCCTGTTGAGAAGCCTACGGCACCTGTTGTGGCGGCTTCAAAGCAAGAGTTTTATCCACATTCTGTACCTAAACCTGATACCGCAGGTATGGGTGATAAAGATAGTACAGTTATCATGGATTCTTATGTGAAAAATGCGGCGGCAAAAGAAGCGCCTTATCAAGAGTCACTTGCTAAAATTCAACCAATTGTTACTGGAAATAATTACACACGCATCAAAAACTCTTACGATACAGCAATCAATATGATTGATGAAAATCCTAAGTTGGCTCAAACAGTGTTTGCGATGATGCGTCAAGACCCCATATTGGCCGCTTTAGGAACTGGTTTTGGAGTTCATGCTGGAACATTTAATGCAAATGTAAGCTTGCCTATTCAAGCATTCTTAGACGCAGGTTTAGGTCAGAAAGAAAAAGACTATGCTGACAAGCTATTTAGTTCCATGATGAATATCACTATGGCAAGCTTGCAAGCGCAAGGTGTGGCTATGGGTAAAGTTCCACAACAAGAATACTTGAAAGCCATGTCTGGATTTGTAAGCCCAGATCAAACAGCGAATGCCGCATCAAATATTCTTCATCACAGCCGCGCTGATTTTGATCAGAGCAAAGAATATTACGATACTGTACAAAAAGAACATAAGAACAAAGTTGATCCTAAATCTCTTACTCCATATGCAGACATTCATAATAATTCTTCTGATTTATCAAAGCTACATAAAAAATATGCAGGAATACATAAATATTATGATGATGAATATCAAAAGCGATTGAACGCTAAACAATAAGGATACAAATCATGGGTGAAAAAACAAAAGAAGAGTTGGAAGACGAGCAGGCTCAAAAAGAAGCTGAAGCTTATATTAAAGAAAATCATCCATCTGCTGTAGCAAGTGGTCAAAATCTTTATGCCAATATGCCAATTGGTGAATCCAAACAAGATACAGAACAAAAAAAACAAGAACCTGAATCAACATCCGTTCTTCCGTATGCTGGTGGAGCGGCTGGTGGATATTCTGCGTACAAAGGTTTTGGGACAAAGATGTTCAAGCCTGGTGAGGACATCTTCAAGCCTGCGCCTGTGAGTCCAGTTGCACCTGCGGCGCCTTCTGCTGCTCCTTCTAATGTTCGAGTAGAACCACACATGGAAGACCCTGTATCTGGTCTTGATCATATTGAACCACCAAAACAGAATTTTGAATTAGATCCTGAATTTCAGTCTAGGGTTGATGAAGTTTTGCAAAGCCAACGTGGTAAAAATGAGCCCACAGGCAAGCAAATGCGTCAAGGTCATAACATGGAAGCCCAACGTGAAAAATGGGCTCTTGAAGAAAATTTAGGCTTGCATGGAACGGGTGCAAAACAAGAGATCACTAAATTTGGAACTGCTTTCCCACTTGAAAGTGGCCTTGTCACGACCGAACATACTGCGCGAGAGATAGAAGAAGAAAAAGCAAGAATGGCTGAAGCTCAAGCTAGAGAAAGAGCTAAACAACAGGTTTTGAGAGAGAAAGCTGAAGAGAACAGAAAAGCTCTAGAGAAGCAAAAGCAAGAAGCTTTGAAACAACAAGCCTTAGAAAAAAAAGCCGCAGAAGAAAAAGCAGAACAAGAAGCTGAAAAAGTTGCTCAACAGAAGGCTGAAAAAGAAGCCGCTCGTAGAGGTTTAGAAAAGGGTGTTGCTAAAGTTGCCACTGGCGCTTTAGGTGGCGCTTTGGCCGCGCCTGACTTCTGGGATGCATATCAAGAGTATAAAAAGAATGGCATGACCGATGAAGCCATTACTAAGATGTTGCAAGGTGCTGGTGGTGCCGCAATGGCTATTCCACATCCTGTGACAGAGATAGGGGGAGCCGCTTTGAATATTGGCGCCCCTTATCTTGTTAAGCAGTTTGGCCCACACAATAAGCCAAGACAAGCTCAGTGAGCCAATAGATGCATGAGGATCAAACAGAAAATGATCCAAAGAAAAAATCTGATCATTTTCTGTTCATGACTTCTTCAATCTTGTCGGCCACTAAAGAGTTGTAAGCTCTAGCGACTTCGATGCATGCTTCGCGCTCCTTCATGATGATGTCAACTTTGGCTCTATCAATAAAGGCATTGGCAAGCTTTACCAAATCGTCCTCAAGAAAGTTGTAGTTGTCCTCAAGTTGGACTTCGTGGAACACGCGGTTGATTTCTTCTTTACTCAGCATTTGCTACTCCAAAATCATTTTTAAGTTTCCAAAAACGCAATAAGCACTGGAACATTTCCCAGCCTTTGCGCAGATCGGCTTCTGGCCATTCCACGATCTTGATAAGACCAAGGTGCGTGACAGAAGCAAACACGTTTGCACAGCGCGCGTGAGGCAGTCCCAAGCCATTTCTGTAGGCCGCTAATTGCATCAGATGCTCTTCATATGCGACCACATCATCATCAGGCCCAAACTCCTTTGTTTTGGCGTCAAGGACGATGCCTACGGGTGATGTATCGCTGATGTCGCAATGCAGATCGACCTTGCCTCCGTATCCTAAATTGGAAGCAAAGCTAATTTCTGTTCTCCACTCTTGGAACGGGTGGGTGCCAAAGTGATCGAAGACTTTCTCTTCAAAAGCTTTGGCAATGTCAACGTGCTGGACTTCGCGGTTGCCTGAATACCACTTCTCAATGGACTCGTGAACGCGTGTACCGCGCTCTGCGGCCTGTTTTCCCGTCTCCTTAGAGTCAGCTACTATCCGAGCAATAAAGTCCTTCTCAGACTCGTTTTGAGCCCTTGGAAGGGTAAGCGCGGCGAGGAGCATTTGCTCGTTCTTCCACACTTCGAGCCCAGGCTTTGCCACCACTTTCAACAACGTGCTGACTGACGGCACCAAGTTAAACTTGCGCGCATCACGAAGGGTTGTAGGTCGATCTGAACCGTCTTTTGCTTTGACGGTGTACATGGGCCCACCGTCCTGCTTGTACCAATGAACGGACTCTGCCGATCTAGCAATGATTGTTGTCATTTGTAATCCTTAAGTATTAAAAAGGGATATCATCATCCATATCTACTGGTGTAGATGCGGCGGTTACTTCAGGCGACTTGAGGCTGATTTTTTGCCACTCAGGTGAAGCCATAATCTTTGTCTTCAGGTTGTCGCTGAATGTCTCAAACAAGGCCATATCAGGTTCTTGAAGGTTGAACATTTCGTTCTTATTGACTGCTTGGGGTAAACCGTTTTGTTTGATGATGGAGGGAACTGGGGTCACGCCATCCACGTTGGAATAGGTTTGTCCGTTCTGTCCTGCGCGTTCAATCACGTTGATCATGCACCAAGCGCCTAAGATATTCTTGAGGTCAAATTTGCGCATCTCTTCTTGCGTGAAGGGCTTACCGCGCCATGATTGCAAATCCAAACGAAGGTTTGCTTTCTCACTCCATGAGAGCGTGTAGTTCTTGAATATTGCGAATGGACGGCCATCCTTCATCTTCAACACTGTGCCATTGTCATCGGTGCCGTGGATCTCCCAACCAAGCATAATTTTGTGTAAGAACTTAACTTGCCCTAAATATTCTGACTTTTGCGTTCCAACATCGACTATCCTATAGCACCTTGCTAGATGCATTCCAGAGGGAGTGCGCTCGAAATTACCACCTTTATCTTCAACGTAAAAACTCATGATTTCTCCTTGTAAACGGTCAATTCGACCAAATCCGATCAACGTGATCGTGTCAAGACTATAACATAAAATCTAATTCTGTGTTAGACTATCTTCAAGGAAGGAGAAAATATGAACCTAAAAAAATACTTTGAAGGAGAGCCTTATGGCGCGAAGAAAGAGATGGCTGAGTACTTAGGAATCACACCTACATGGTTGGGACTTCTATTGCGCAAAGCACGTCAACCCTCGCCCGAACTGGCCAAAAAGATTGAAAAAGCGACACAAGGATTGGTAACTGCTAAAGAGTTACGTCCTGACCTTTTTGACTGAACACAATGTTGTGTATTTAACTGGAGAAAAAATGAACCGCGTTCTTAAAAGTGTAAAGATTAACAGCGTCCGCATTGATGGAGACACGCAGTCCCGCGTTGACATTGATGCCAATTGGGTGAGTGGCATTGTTGATGACCTCAAGAATGACATTGACTATGACCCGATTGAAGCGCGATTTGATGGTGTCCATTATTGGCTGACAGATGGTTTCCACCGTTATTTGGCAAACAAACAAATTGGAGCAAAAGAGATTAAAGTGGCGTACTTGCCAGGGACTCAATTCGACGCCCAAATCGACAGCTTCAGCGCCAACAGCAAGCACGGCAAACCCCGTACAAGGGCTGACAAACAAAAGGCTGTGGAAAGGGCTCTTGCTCACCCACAACTGCAAGACAAATCCAACTACGAGATTGCCAAAATCTGTATGGTTTCTCAGTCTTTTGTGGCCGCTGTGCGTGATCCTGCCAAGAAACAAAAGCAAGCCGAAAACGTAGAAAAACACTTTAAAAACAAAGGTGAACCAAAAGAAAATACTAGTTTAACTAGTAGTTTTAATACAACACCTAGCGAAAACACCTACGAAGATTGTGGCCCTGACGAAGCCGAACTGAAGGCAAATGAACTGGCTCTACAGGCTGATCAAGACGCCATGTATCAGTTGTTGGAGTCGGACGATGCATTGGCTACGGCTTATGAGGAGATCAAGCGACTCAATCATTTGAATGGTCAATTGGAGGTTCGCATCAATGGGCTGATGAATGAAAAAAACGAAGCCATTAAGTTGGTGAAGAAACTGCAAAAAGAAAACGACAAACTGAAAGCAAAATAATGAACACAAACCTAGCGCCAAGTGAGCGTGATGATGGACAAGAAAAAAATGGATTCCCAGAACCACGACAATTTCAAATCGATGCTCATAACGCCTTGCGCCAAGGGTTCCGTGATGGTCACAAAAACCAGATCATCATGGCCCCTACAGGCGCGGGCAAAACCTACCTTGGACTACGAATCTGTAATGAAGCGATTCAAAAAGGTAAGCGAGCAGTATTTCTTTGCGACCGAACAACGCTGATCAATCAGACATCTGCGGTGGCCGACCGTTACGGCATGAATCAGCATGGAGTGATCCAAGCCAATCATTGGAGACGTCGCCCAGATGAGTTGTTCCAGATTGCTTCAGTGCAGACCATTGCCAAGCGTGAATTCTGGCCACAGATGGACGTTTTGGTGGTCGATGAAGCACACACCACTTACAAGGCATGGACTGAGTTTGCAAAATCTACAAATGCCACTGTGATTGGTTTATCCGCCACGCCCTTTACAACTGGTCTTGGAAAGATATTCACAAACATCGTAAACGCCACCACAATGCACGATCTCACGCAGAATGGTGTGTTGGTACCCATGCGCATCTTTTCGTGCTCTAAGCCCGATATGGAGGGCGCGGAGACCAGAGGCGGTGAATGGACGGACAAGGCGGCAGAAGAGCGCGAACTCAAAATCGTTGGGGACGTGGTGGCAGATTGGCACAGGTTTGGTCAAAGTAGGAAGACAATTGTCTTTGGCGCGACGATCAAGCACTGTGAGGAGCTATGCAGGCAGTTCATTGAATCTGGCGTCATGGCTGCTGTGTTTACAAGCGATACAACGGCTACAGAGCGTGAGTTAATCCTCAAAGAGTACCGCAAGCACAACAGCAATCTCAAGGTGCTGATATCCGTGGAAGCTTTGGCCAAAGGGTTTGACGTACCTGATGTGGGTTGTATCTGCGATGCAAGGCCATTGCGTAAGTCTTTGTCCACAGCTATTCAGATGTGGGGTCGTGGCCTGCGTACGTCGCCTGAGACGGGTAAAAAGGACTGTCACCTTCTAGACTTCAGTGGCAACATTGTGCGGTTTTTTGAAGACTTTAACGACATCTATTTCAACGGACTTGAGAAGTTGGATGATGGGGATAAGCTCGATAAGAAGGTGCGCACAAAAGAGGAGTTTGAGCCCAAGGGTTGCCCACGGTGTGGCTATATGCCGTTCCATAAACGCTGTATGGCGTGTGGGTTTGAGAAGATGAGTAAGATTTTGTCTGAGGCGTTACCAGGTCACATGCAAGAAATCTTCATCGGCACTGGCCCCAACAAGAAGAAGCTTGCCGATAACGCCGAGCATCTCTGGAACCAAATTTGTACCTATGCAAGGCACCACTCAGCGCCTGAGAAGCAGTCCGCTCGCGCATGGCATTTGTTCAGGGATATCACAGGTCAAGAGACTCGTTGGATGTTCAGCAAAGCGCCATCGGTTGAGATCACAAAGAACGTATTCAACAAGATTCAACAAATGAACATTGCCTTTAGGAAGGCTAGTAAAAAATGAGAAAGAGATCAAAGTACCGTCCCAAGCCAATAATTCTGGACTGCATCACCTATGTAAAGACTGGCTTTACACCTATGGTAGATATGAAGAGCGTTTTGCTGAATTTGCAATTGAAGAACCATTCTGCACTTGAAGCTTTGAGAATTGGAGATGCCACGAAAGAAGATATTGACACGATCATCAGCGCCTTGAACATCACCGAAGCTTTGTCCATGCAAGGCATAGGAAATGATTACAAGGAAGAAATTAAGGAAGCACAAGACGCGCTGTTTGAATGTGCTAAAAGAGGCGCTGAGAACTACAAATTCATTGTTAAAGGGTTGGAGCTAAAAGCAATCAATTACGCGATGGAGCTCCACGACGCCCAGTTGCATGCATCGACTGTGAGAGACATTGAAAAAGCCATTGATACGGTGAAAAACACCATTATTCAGAAAAAAGCTAGAGCCATTGTGGAGAAAATATGAAAAAGCCAATGTGGGACAGTAAAGCTGTCAAAGCATATGAAACTGGACAAGGCGTGGAGTTGGTCAATGAACCATATCTACACTATGTGCCTAGTCAAAAAAAGCATGAATGGGTAGGACTGACAGATGAGGAGATTGAACAGGTATATATGGATACCATGAATTTTCAAAAAATGGCAAGGGCTTTAGAAGCCATGCTGAAGGAGCGCAACACATGAGCTTCATCGACTTTGCTCGCGCCAACGGCGTAGATATTGATATTTCAAGGCTTTACCCTTCCGAGAACATCAAGCGCACAGGTACTGTAGACAAACCTAAATCCACCAATGGCGCCTACTATTGGGATGGTCAGCGTGGATGGGTCTTTGATTGGTCAGGAGCGGCCATAGTGATCTGGTATGAGAATCCCAATGCGAAGCCTTGGACTGAAGAAGAAAAGCGCGCATGGATGGATAGAAGGCGTTCTCAGCAATCCGATCAGCAAAAGAGATATGAAAAGGTCGGGTTACAAGCTGAAGCAATCTTAAAGTCAGCAAAAATCGATCATCACAATTATCTTGAATACAAGGGCTTCAAGGATGAGAAGGGCCTTGTGTTGGGGGATAAGCTTTTGATCCCCATGCGCAACGTGGTAACCAACAAAGTAACTGGTTACCAAGCGATTGTTTTTGATTACGAGACTCATAAGTACGATAAAAAGATGCTATTGGGCATGAAGGCTAGAAACTCAGTGCTATTCATTGGGGATAGAAAAGGCGAGGAGTTCTGGCTCGTTGAAGGCTATGCAACAGGATTGAGCTTGCATCAAGCTTTGAGGAGCTGTGGGCTCAAGGCGTCGGTGGTGGTTTGCTTTAGTGCGTCTAACCTTGTGGCGGTTGCTGACCAGATCAAAGGTAAAAGGTTTATCTTTGCTGACAATGATGCCTCTGAGACGGGCCAAAAGGCCGCTGAGAGCACTGGATTGCCTTGGACTATGGCTGATGAGCAAGGATGGGATGCAAACGATCTGCACGTTAAAAGCGGGCTCTTCAATGTTGTTGCAAAAATAATGGAATTAAAAAGAAAGGTGTTGACAAGCGTTAGTGCTTAATTGATATAATCCAATCACAACAGGAATGGAAGCCCTGTTGGAAAGCTGTTAAGTCAGGCTCCGACCCCTTGTGGGTTAGTTGCATCGTAAGATGTGGCGCTTCCAACGGGGTCTGACTTAACAGCTTTTTTTGTTTCTCGCTGAATTGGACGCGCACTGGCGGTAGCAATCAGGGACAGCTCTACTACGGGATAGGTGTTGAGACAGAGCAAGGGGTGGCGAAGTGAGTGCCCCTACATCGAACGACTGACGGGTCAAGTGGCTCCAGACGGCAGAACTTGTGAAGGCTCATCCTCTTTTGGGAGGGCTGAGTCTGTCCACCAAACGGCAGTGACAAACAATAAAGTAAGTTAAAAGTAATTGATGATAATCAATCAAAAGTGAAATTTTAATTTTTTGAAAAGCTAATTTTGTGTTAGACTTTTGAGAACTAACACAGGAGAGAACATGGATAAGCTTGAGGAATTTCACTACTTCACCACACCTGTTTACGCGGTGAAGAAGCCTGATTTTTTACCTGCTGTACGGGCTGTATCTACGAAGTACTTGGATAAATCCAGAGCCCAAAAGAAAACCAAAAGACCGATCACTGTGATGAGTGCGAACTATTCACATGAGAAGTCGATTGCTGAATTTGCGCAGTATGTTTCCCAGACTGCATGGAACATTTTGAATGCGCAAGGATACAACGTGGATGCCAAGGTGACTTACTTTATGGAAATGTGGAGTCATGAGCACAATCATATGTCACACATTGATCCACACATTCACCACAATGGTTCTCAGATATCCGCGTTTTACTTTTTGGATGTACCTCAAAATGGTTGCAAGCTGGTGATTCACGATCCGAGGGAAGCCAAGCAAATTGTGAGCTTGTCTGAGAAGACACCAAAGATGGTTACACCTGCGGCGAATCAAGTGGTTTTTAACCCTGAAGCAGGTACGCTTATTATGTTCAATGCATGGGTGAGACATTCATTAACGCGTAACCTCAACAAGACGGCTCCTCTACGTTTTGTTCACATGAACCTTTCTGTTGCGCCCACATCCTCTTCTACATCTAAGAAGAACCAACCCCCTAAACCAGTTGAACCTAAAGTGGAGATCATATGAAATTCAGAATCCGATTCAATAAGTCACGCGGTCAAGAAGGACGTGGAACTATGGATCACGTCTGGAGAGTGTTCGCAGGCGATAAGGAATACCTTGCAAAACACGTTCAGTTGAACACCATCTGCAAAAGCGAGAAGCAAGAAGGCTCTGATGATTGGAATATCGTATGCGAAGGCGAGATGACCATCGACAAAGAAACTTCAACAATAACTATTGATAACAATCTAATTTGATGTTAGACTTCCCTTGCCACGATGTTGTGGTTAAGGGGAAGACAATGACGAATGAAGAATTAGATATTGCAATCAAAACACATGAAAAGCGGCGCGTAAGATTTATTAAAGAAGGACTGTCAGATGATGATGCATATGACTTGGCTGACAAACTTTTTGAGCGCGATAAAGAGGGCTTTGATGATAGGCGGCTTTGTTTTGAATGTAAGAACTATGACGACAAGACTACGCATTGCACGGCTTACAAGGACGCATTAGGTAAGACGTATAGACCCCTTAGATTTATTCTTCAACGGTGCGATAAATTTGTTTTAAGGGGAAAGAAATGAAGTTGATTGTGGGAATAGACCCTGGCGCCACAGGTGCCCTAGTTCTCATCGAGGACGACAAACCCATCGAGTGGACAATCATGCCCACTTACAAAGTTGGCTCTGCCACTCGCGTTCACGCATCTGAAATTGCACATTTTCTAGACTACGGCAAATACGTCGATCACGTCTACATCGAAAGTGTCCACGCCATGCCCAATCAAGGCGTTACCTCTATGTTTAACTTTGGCCATTCAGTTGGCACAGTGATGGGCGTGGTCGGCGCTTTAGGCTATCCACACACATTGGTCACACCTCAGAAGTGGAAGAAGGGCGCAGGGCTTGTAGGAACCGATAAGGACGCCGCAAGAGCTCGCGCAATACAGTTGTGGCCCAAGTGGAAAGAACTATCTCAAAAGGGCAAAGGACAAGCTTATGCGGACGCGGCTTTGATCGCGGTGTTTGGATCATGACTAAAGAAGAAATCATAGAGATGGCTCAACAATGCGGATTGATTGGTATGCGACCGCATCTTGACGGCATTTATTCTGAAGCACTTGAATCCTTTGCCAAACTGGTAACAGAAAAAGAACGTGAGGCGTATGCAAAGATTTGCGATCAATATGCGCTAGAAGATGAGAATTGGGCAAATGATTGTGCTTTCGCTATTCGTAAAAGGGGAAAAGAATGACTAAAGAAGAACTATTTGATATTGCAGATCAAATATTAACCATGCCATACAAAAAAGACGATGTATTGTATTTAGCAAATTATTTGATGGAAAACGGCAGACAAATGATGTTGAAAAACGCAGAGTTACAAATCGAAGTGGCAATACTAAAAGAACGTGAAGAGTGTGCAAAGATTGCTGACTCATATGCAGATGGGTTAGAGCGTAATTACTCTGAAATCATTGCGGACAAAATCCGAGCAAGGGTAGAAGAATGACTAAAGACGAAGCAATACGTCTTGCACTAGATACACTAAAAGAAGTGCGAGACGAAACATTTCGATTGTTGAGAAATGGCGAAAAACTTTATTCAGAAGATAAAGTGTGGTCAACTATTATTTCTGTCCAAGAAGCACTAGAAACAAAAGATAGACCCGTGCAAGTGTCTCCTCTTGAGTTTGTTGAAATTGTTTATGAGAAAGAACACTTAATTGGTAGACCAATAGTTTGGGCGCAATGGCCTAACA
>Ga0208499_1000262_pt1 | contig 21409 bp, 20 predicted proteins | sample CryBogCBE07Jul09_FD_185504 | JGI IMG/M metagenome (GOLD analysis project Ga0208499, IMG submission 185504) | Freshwater microbial communities from Crystal Bog, Wisconsin, USA - CBE07Jul09 (SPAdes) (version 2) | ecosystem: Environmental > Aquatic > Freshwater > Lake | place: Crystal Bog... | reverse complement strand
TTTCTGAGCTATTGTTAGTAGTTGCCCGTTTTTGAATGAAACCTGAATTGTTACTTGATTGCTACCACCAGTTAAATAATTATGATTTACCGGATCAAGCTTTTTTGACGAATAAAGGAATGAGGGACCATCATAGTAGTCAACTTTGGTAAATTCTGCATTAGAAATATCATCGAGTTTATACATCTGGATATCGTCAGTAGCCTTGGAGCTGGTTGGCACTGTCAATACGCCGCCATAGTTATTAAAAGTAGTGTTACAAGCAGTCGTCACCGAGTTACAAATTGAGCTGTTGGCTAGAAATAAAAGCTGAAAAGTTGCCTGATACACCTCCACGTTCTCTTGGGCTGAATACGTTACTATAACGACACCATTCAATTTTTGATTGTTCGCCTCACTCGTTACTTTGGCCCAGTTATTAATAACGGCCGTCGTTGAGCCTATAAGCTTACAGCTCATATCGCTTAGATTCTGCAAATAAACATTAACTGGTGTCGATACTTCACTCGCTGCATTCAGTCGTACGTATACTGATGTACCTCCAGCAAAGTTATCTACCGGTTCTGAAACTGAATAGGGGTTAGTATCACATTGTCCAACGTTCGCTGGCGTCGTAGCTTGCGGAACACTAGCTGGAGACTGCGCATAGCTAGTTAGGGGCAAAACAATACTAAAAAGCATCGTAAGACTGAGACTAAAGATGGAGATTTTTATTTTCATTTTTCTACTCTCTTTTTAATTATATGCTAAGCTGCCCAAAAATTACGCTTCGCTCAGCACGCTTGCCCTAACTGTGGATAACTATTTTACAACATCGATACTATTGCCTATACTAAGCCTAGATAGCTAAAAATATAAAAAACAGAAAAAAGGAATAAGTATGAAACTACATTTAAAAAAGCTTAGCCAAAGTGGATTCTCCCACTTTGAACTTCTAGTAATAATCGGGGTAACTGTTGTTGTTGCAGGAGTTGGTACATTTGTATATAGCAAAGTTCATAAATCTCACGCCGGTGGTTACAATTACACCTATGTCGGCTCGGCTATTGCCAAAACAAACCCTATAGACTTTTATGCATGTAAGCAACTTAACGAAGGTGGGCAAACATTCACTTATAATTTCTTTGCAAATAATTTTTCATCAAAAATAAATCCAACGGTAACCTATACCGAAATGGCTGTTGGCACTAATAATCTCTTTAATAAAGTTATTTCATCCCACAGCTCCAATGTGTGGGTTCATAATGCTGTATCATATGCTCCTGTTTCTCAATATGTATCAGGAGTAGGTGACAAAAATAATCCTTCCTATGTCTCTAATGTTTCGTATGCATCATACGGCAAAGGATCAACACTATATAGCACGCAAGGATACAAGGTGATTGTAGCGCTGAATGATCAGATAAAAATAACCCTCAATGTTAATGGCGAAATCTATATTCCTCAATCAATCTTCAGTCCACGCAACCAGCCTGCTTACGTTGCTGCTAGTTATGTCTCAAATTGTACGAACTAAAAGGTTACAATTAAGCGTGAAGAGCAGTAGCTCTATCTCTGGCAAGGACACGTTAGACAAAAAATAGAGACAAATTGATAGCTCAAGAAGAAGCATAACTACAAGTTCAGCTGTTAATTTCGCATGTAGTGCTCGAAGGATTGTCATACCAAATATAGCTAGATAGAGTAGGCCTGCTAGTAGGCCAAACTGCAAAATCCTATCCAAAAATATGTTATGACTCGATGAGAATATAAATCCATCAGCACAAGTTTTTCTTAACACCCGAACGCTCAATAACTTCTGACAGGGAATCACATGCTCAATATTCCCTACCCCCACTCCGAGTAATGGTACGCTTTGCACTTGCCGCAAGGTGATGTTCTGTAGTTCCAACCTATAACTCACACTGCTGCCATAATCCGCTACTCCAGTAATTCGCGTAACATGAATAGTAAAACTAAAGATAAGGAATATAGCTGCTGCTGCTGCATATAAAAAAGCTACTTCTTTTCTATGCGCCTTAAGATACCAAAAAAGCACCAAACTCAACACTACAGATGTAACAATAACGAAGCGTGTGCCAGATAAATAGAGCACTCCTGCAAGCATCGCTTCGATGCCAAAGAAAGCGGTGCGGTATTTATGCTGTACAAATTTCGTGTAGAAGTATGCGTTAAGTAGTAAGCCCAACCCAATAATTTCTGCCAAAACATCAGATTGTTCGAATATACCAAAGAATCTTGAAAAGCCTTGAGAGTTAAAGAACGCTACTCGGTAGCTATCTATTCCCACGATAACAGCGAACACATAGACGAGGCTCAGTATAAACGACTGAGACTGCAGTGCCGCCAATAGTCCTAGCAAAATAAAGGATATAAGTACAAGGCTGCCAGTTGGATCATAAAAAACTCCCTCCAGATTCATTGAACTATGGAATTTGAATGCATTGAGTCCAACAAGCATAATCAGGGCTAATAAAGGCCATTTAAGCGGTAGTTTTTTCAAATCCGAACTATGATAACGAAGCAAATAAAACAGCGCCAAAACGCCTGCAATAATCTGCAGGCGCATACTTACGACACCAATAGACAAATCAAAAGTGAGGTGAGATACAAAAATACTAAACAGCGCAAAAATAAGTACCAGCTTCTCCTGATTCGTAACCACCCTCACCCACTGACTAGCAACTTTCAATAACCTCATTGCTTTCAGTATACAGAACCACCCCTCCACACAAAAAAGCAAAAGACCCACGGTGCGTGTGGGTCTTTTAGATCATGAGGTCTTGTTTTAGTTACTTAACGATCTGAACTAGGCTTCCGTCTTGAGCGTTTAATTCTGTGACTGAGTTACCAAGATAGTTTGCTACCCAGATGTGGCCAAGATTATCGGAGGTTATGCCAAAATCTCCATTAAAGCCCGTGGCAGCTTGATTGTTATAGTATTTTACTAAACTTCCATCATTTGCATTTATTTCTGTAACCTGCCAGCCATTACTTTGATCAGCAACCCAGACGTGTCCAAGATTGTCTGCGGTTATGGCTGAAGCATTCGATAATCCGTAGCTTGCATCATTCAAGACCTGAACTAAACTACCGTTGCTGGCGTTTAATTCTGTGACTGTGCTAAGATTTGCGACCCAGACGTGTCCAAGATTATCTGCGGTTATGGCTAGAGGATAAAAAAATCCGTAGCTTGCATCATTCAAGACCTGAACTAGGCTACCGTCTTTGGCGTTTAGTTCAGCAACTGAGCTAGTACCAAAGCCACCATTAGAATTGCCGAATTGTGCTACCCAGACGTGTCCAAGATTATCTGTGGTTATGGCAGAAGGATCATTAAATCCGTAGCTTGCATCATTCAAGACCTGAACGAGACTACCGTTGTTGGCGTTTAGTTCGGTAACTGATTTACCGTTGTAATTTACTACCCAGACGTGTCCAAGATTATCTGCGGTTATGGCTTGAGGAACATTAAATCCGTAGCTTGCATCATTCAAGACCTGAACGAGACTACCGTTGTTGGCGTTTAGTTCGGTAACTGAGTTACCGTAGTAATTTACTACCCAGACGTGTCCAAGATTATCTGCGGTTATGGCTAGAGGATCATTAAATCCGTAGCTTGCATCATTCAAGACCTGAACGAGACTACCGTTGTTGGCGTTTAGTTCGGTAACTGAGTTACCAGAATAGTTTGCTACCCAGACGTGTCCAAGATTATCTGTGGTTATGGCATGAGGAGCATTAAATCCGTAGTTAGAAGGTGTAGGTGTAGGTGTAGGTGTAGGTGTAACAGGAACTTTAAAGCTTGTGCTTCCACAGGCATCATTTTGTGCATTATAGACGGCTTGTGTTTTTGTGAGTGGAATTAAGCTACATAACTTGCCCCAGGTGTTTGGCCCTACCTTTCCATCCCACTGTGTCTTAGCATTCGGGAAAGCTTTTGTCTGGAATAGGAGGATATTTGTTTTTGTGAGTGGTCCATATTTTCCATCAATAGGCATTTTGATGCCAGTGAATGCAACTGATAGCGTTTGTGCATCCTTAACACACTGTCCGCTAGATCCGACTAGGAGCAGCTGGCCCTTACAGTTACTTCCGGCATGCGACTTATGCATCCTACTATAGACAAAGGTGCCAACGGCACCGATTAGTACGAGTACTACGATGAGTACAATAGCTTCAAAATGGGAGAAGCCCTTTTGGTTTAGTTTCCTAATTTTCATATATAATATCTTTCTATTTATTTGTATACATTAATACTGAATATATATATATAAGCATAAGATGTTTTGAAATACAAAAAAAAAGACCCTTCAAAAAATGAAGGGTCGCTTTTGGTGATCCCAAGGAGAATCGAACTCCTATTGCCAGGATGAAAACCTGGTGTCCTAACCGTTAGACGATGGGACCAAAATTGCTCAGAAAGTGTATCAAAACAGAGGTAACTTGTCTACCCATAAAAAGAGACCCCCTTGTGGGAGGGTCTCGATTTATTAGTTTTCACTAGAGTTTTAGAGCGGTCAGTCGTTGCTCAATCACTTAAGATAACCATAGCATGTTTTTAACAAACATGCTAGTGGTTATCCACAGCTTCCATTGAATTACTTCAGTCTTACTTCTTAGAAAGACGTCGGATCATCCAGAAATGGTAGCCGATTGCACCAAGTACGCTCGCACCCGCGAAGAGGGCGATTGTTTGACCTGGACCAGTATCTGGCATTGTCGTTGTAACAATAGGAGCAACTGGTGTTCCTTGCTTGAACGTTACTACCTTCGCACAACTCGCACTATCAGCAGTCACCGTTTTACCGTTGACGCTAAAGCTTGGTGTTGCACGAACAGTGTAGGTGCCATCAGCAGCAAAGGTGTAATCAACCGTCGTCTTGTTAGTTATAAGCGGCGTCGTATTGTCACCAAAGTTATAGCTAATGTTGTTTAGGGTTGCACCGTTTGTTGCAGTGTAGGCTGTCGTTACTGTCACCGTTCGCGTGCCACTAGTGACAAGTGTTAACGCATCACAGCTATAAGCTGGAGGCGTAGGTGTAGGAGTAGGACAGTTTTTAGTAATCGTAATAGTTGCAGTGTCGGTTGTCGCTTCACCATTTACTCGAGCTTCGGCAATATTCGTTATGGTGTTAACACCACACTGAAGATTGTCGTCGCTTGGAGCGGTTGCTTTAAACTGAACATAGCCATTACCCGTTGGACCATAGTTCCCTATATCAATACCACCATCACTTACAACACCATCAGATCCAGCAGAAATTCCGCTTGGGTGATTAGCATTGAAAAGCTTAGTAGAACCAGGAACGATGCTCATGTGTGCAGGTAATTTATCACGGATTGCTACATCATTAAGCGTTGTGTTTCCCTTATTGGTAAAACCAATTTGGTACGCAACAACTTCGCTTGGTGTTGCAGTTACGTTTTTGCTCCACGTTCCTGAACCTGGGATAGCAACTTGTTTCGTAACGCTAAAATCAGTGGTCTGCATATGCACCTTAATCTTAAAGGTTACGATGTTTGCATACTGGAAACAGCCAGGGAAAATTCCGTTCGCTGTGTTGTAGCCAAGTGGTGCACCAGTTGTGACAATAGAGTCAGCAAGTGGCATACCGGTTGGGTGCGCGTTGTTGTAATCAATTGCACTACCTGGAACGTAGGAGATAGTGAAATTACTGTCACCATAAAAGGCAGTCGAATCAGAGATTACTTGGGGTTGTGCATTATCTGCACTAACGTATGCGTTGGACTGCAAAGCAGTACCAGCTGCAGTTGGAAGATATACACGAAGTTTCGTGTTCTTGGCAACGCCTACTCCATCAAGGTTTGCTCCATTGAGTGATGAGGCTGCGTTATTGTGAACATAGGCTCGAACTAAAATTTCTTCGCCGTCTGTTACTTTGTTATTGTCGCTATAGCCACCACTAGTGGTGTTTGTTACAGGCTTTGCATCAAAGAAAGCTCGTTCATCACCATAGTTGGGGTTATCTGTTATTGAGTCAAATGTAACATGGTCAGCTGGATGCGCTACCGTATAGGTAGGTCGATCTGGAGACCATGCGCCTACTGCAACACTCACACCAAGTGAGAGTCCTGCAACAAGTACAAATGCTAATACTTTCTTGGGCATAAAGGATATACGTCGCTTCATACTTCACCTCCTTATTCAATTGGGGTTGTTATTCATTATTTACAAACGTTAGTTAGTACCTATTTAAAAGATAGCTATCAACTAACGTTTTTATTACTGATCGTTACTCTAAAACTAATTGTTAAGGAACCTGAAGTGTGCAGCGAATTACTTCGCTTAAAGCCACACTAATGACAAATTAAATGGTTGAGAAGCGCAGGGAGCGCTCATAAAGAAAACTTCGGGGGCGTTTGAAAAAACGCCACAAGGTTATCGATAAAAGGCTCAACCTGCGCAACTATAAAGTTACGTTATTCATAGTTACTATCTTGGAAAAACACATCACCCATGGGGTGGCAGAGACCGCTGACGCGGTTATGTGCATTATCTGCACGCTCTGCCACCCCGGCTCCAGGAACCTCCGGCGTCTATGCAGACGGAGGAGGTGGTGGCGAAATCGGGGTCGTGACCGGAGGGTCATGACTAATTCCCGGAATCGTCACCGGAGGAGTGGTGGGGGGTGGTAATGTTACCGGCCCTGGACCACTCGGTGGTGCTGTTGGTGTGGGTGTCGTCGGACAAGTAGCAAAGCCACAGGGTGAATCGACCGGCGGAGTCGCCGGACCTTTCACGCCTGTTCCTGGCCCCTTCACTTGCGTCGGAACGCTTGGGTTCACCAGCGGATCGTGACTCGGACCATCTTTGCAGACGGGCCACGTGCCATACGGCCACTGGGGTGGACAACTGTGCGTCGGCGGTACCACTGGAGGTGGTGACACTGGCGGTGTTATCACACCACTCGTGAAGATGTCATGCGGCTGGTAGCCACAATTCAACTTCAACTCTTTCACCACGCTACCGTGACGAATCACAAATACCGTTGCCGGCGTATTGATCATCGTCGAGGTTGCGAGCTGCGGAATCACCCACGCTGATGCTCCCTTTTGGAAGTACAGCGTCTGGTAATTCGCAGTTGATTGTGAAAGAGTGAGCGAACTTGCTGAAGCCTCATAGGCTTCGATAGCTCGCACCCGATTTCTCCACACTGTCGTGGGATGTTTCAGCTCGTCTTCAACAGCGGCCTGAAACTGCAACTGCGACATCGGGAGCGAAAGCCCATCGACACCGTAGTACGCAGCGTGAGCCACCGTCAAAGCCGGATCAGTGCAGCGACGAAGGTGGAGGTCAGCTTCGACCAACGCCACATTCGTTGCCGTTGAAGGTGGACCAAAATTCTGGCCCACCGTAGCGGCATCGTACGCAAGAAACGCTGGCTTGACGCCAACGTCCGTGCACACGGACTGCACACCCGGAGGGTGATGGAACACTGCCTTCGCACCGATGAACCCGAGGGCCACGATAACGAAGGTGAGAAGCCCCGCCAACATGACGAGGATGGGACCTTGCTTGCGTCGCATTTGCGCTTCCTTTCCTGCCCCCGTGCTGGGGGCGAGATGGTTTCTCGCCCCCAGCCGTTTGACTGGAGGATTATCGCACGCTCGTTGGTGCCGTGCCCGAAGGGCGCGACGAACCAATGAGCGTTGACCGCACGGCCGGAGCCGTGATGACGGTTGCTTCTGCACTAGCCGAAGCCACTGCTCCATAGTTGGGCTCGGTTTCACTCGCGAGGAGGTAACCGATTCCAGCGCTGAAGAGCAGCACTACAGTGAGTGCGATTGCGTCGCCCCAACCAGTGTTGAGAAGGGAACGAACCGTCATGCCAGTTGCCTGGTGCTGAGCGTTCAGGACAGCCCCACCAAAATCGTGGGAGATGAACCAGAAGAAGTAGACTGCCAAGCCGACAGCTGCCGTAATGATGGCAGCCAGCCAGTTGAAAGCACGTCCCGCTCTGATTGCATCGATCTGTGCCTGAGCACGAGCCACCGCGACACTGATAGTGCCAGCTCCCGCCTCGAGGGCGTTCAGCCGGCCGCTGTGAGTGTCGAGCACGTTTCCGTGCTCTTCAACGGTGCGAGCCGTGGTGGTTGCGAGCTTAGAAAGCTCGACCTGCCCGGCTTCCAGCACGGCAATCCGCTTCTCTGCCTCGTCGACCCGGTGGATCAACTTGACAGAAGATTCGACGAGCGACTCAACCTGCCCGATCAAAACCGGGCTGATAGTGCCGCCTTCGCCAATCTTGGTTTGCAGCGCCTTAATATCGGCGAGCATGCCAGAGATCAGCTTGGCCAGCTGGTGATGCTTGCGGGACCGGACCTTGGCGAGTTTCGCCTCGAGAACGGTTTGCCGCTCCTCAAGCTCCTTGATGAGCACTGCTTGGGTTGCTGGACGCACCATGGGTGCCTCTCCTTTGGTTGCCACTCCTTCTGCAGGAATGGGTGGGTGGTGTTCCGCTTCCGGAACAATCGAATGGCAGGGTGCCACTCTTTCGTACCGGAAGTGTAAACCTTCGGAAACGACAAACTAGTATCGTATGAATAGCCATACAATACTAAGGTGCCGTTTCCGATGGTGGTAATACATGGATAGATTTATGAATAACAGATACTTATATACTGGTTTGGACCACTTTATTTACATAAAGCTATCGACAAACACAGCAAAAAACCCTAAAAACATGTTTTAGAGCATATTACTGTGTTCATCAGATACCAGAAATACTAGTATTTAAACTGTCATTAGTCTGGCTTGTTAATTTGCTAAAACAGAGCCCATACCTCTTTTGTGCGCTTCCCCGATAAATCGGGTTAGAAGTTTAACTTACTTGGAGGGTTCCTCCGTTTAGCGTACCTCCCGTGCACCTCTGCTTTAGGACTAACATATATTACCACAAGCATTGAAAATTGTCAATACTCTATGAAATAAAAATATCTGTTAGTCAAATTACTTATGCTTGCGCTACGGGTTCAGGGCTCGCTGTCGCCATGGTTGATCGTAATCGAGCTCCATCAGCAGCAAGTTCTTCGATTACTTCATTCTCGACTTGCATGGCGAATTCATCATAATTTGGGTACTTAGACTTTATGAGATTCTCTACTCCGGCATCATCATTACGGTCTATCATGTCACTTAACGTATCAATATCTTCGTCAGATAATTTTTCTGTCACTCTATTCATGATACGGCTGGACACTGCTGCGGCGACGTTTTGTAACATCTTTTCCTGCGTTTCTGGGTCAACACTACCAATACCGAGTTTATCTATGAGTTCTTCTTTTGTCATTGTTGCCATAATTGCCCCCTATTATTTACCCATTATTGCAGCGATAGCGCCGTTAATATGTGCGAAGTCAGTGAATGTTCTTCTTATTCCGTCTGGGCCTGGAAAGGTCACGCTTTCAATTGCTCCCGATCCACCACCCATGCCGTTACCTACAAACTTAATACCATATGGATTATTTACAATTTTGGTTAGGGTGTCGTGAGCGGAGATATTTGTACCGAGATTATTCATACCGAATGTCCAGGGATATTCATCCCCACCTTGTGGTGTTATTGTTGGCATTGGTAGTTTAGGAGGTGGAGTAACTACTCCTGTTTTGTCAATATCTGGTTTGTCGGTATCTACAACTGTATGGCTTCCTCCTGTTGTATGTGTACTATGAGTTGCTGTCGCTGCATGTTGCGCCTCAGTCATTGCTAGGATTGCTGGCGCTGCCGCCATTGCTACTGCAACTGCTGCACCTAATCGTTTACTATTTCGTCTCGTAGCTGATTGCCTATCTGATGCACCGAGATAGTCATCAATCGTTACAAGTTGAGTTTTACTCATCTTCTTATTAGCAATCATCTCACCAATACCTCGACTGGCATTATATGAACCATAGCCACTAAGTCCAGCTTTTGCGCTTGTTGCAAAGGCGACGAGCGGAGCATTAAAGGTTGCTGCCCCGACGATGCCCATGGCGGAAAGCCCAAGCCCTACGCCAATACGAGTCTTGGGATGCTTTTGCAACCAGTTATTTATCTTTGTAAGTTTTGGATGTCGACGGGTCCGCTCTGCAAGCATTGTGTCATCAACTCGTTTACTGAGTTCTGTAAGCTCATTTGTAGCGAATTCTTGAAGTCTCGCTTCTCGGCTAGCAATATGCTCTGCTATAAGTCCATCGTATGCAGTAATTTTAACAAGATTTGCTTGCTGCTCAGCAATTTGTGCCTCGAGGCTTCCATCGTAATCGTCACCCGCATCTTCTTTTTCCTTAAGCAACGTGTCAAGTATTCCTTGTGCTTCGGCACGTTCCTGGTTATTAATAACCTGCAGATTTTCTCCAATTGTATCTGCACTTCTCACTAGATTAGCTTCTGCGCTAAGCCATTGTTCACGAGCTTCTTTAAGCGCGGCTCCAGCTGCCTCAAATGCTGCTTTCTTTTCACCACCAGCAAACATGCCTTCGGCTGCAATTTTTGCAACAGCATAGTTATTAATAGCATCGTAGTAGTTGCGACGTGATAGTTCTGCTATTGCCTCAGGTGTAGCAAGCATTTCATCAGTTGGCTCTACTTCTTCTTCCTCTTCTTCCTCTTCAGGGCCACTCTCCTCAGTCTCACCATTTCTTAAGCGATCGAGTTCTTGTTGTATCCTCTCCAGCTCAGCAGTTAATTGTGGTATTCCCTCAAGCATCTCTCTGATCCTATCTAGGCTTTGCTGTAATTCATCGAGATTCCTATTTCGCTCTGCAGTACCCTCATCTTCTCCACCATCTTCAGGATTTCCTTCATCTTCTGGACCACCAGGACCTTCTGGACCTTCGGGACCTTCTGGACCTTCTGGACCTTCTGGACCACCAGGACCTTCTGGGCCTTCTGGATTAGATCCCGCAGACGCAAGCCCTGAATAGCCAGGATGCATCGGATCGGTTGGATCTATTTCTGATTCACTTGTCGCATTACTTTCAGCGGTCGGTTGTTCAGGGTTTTGAGTTGTATCTTCCGAATTCAGCGGTTCAGCTTCGGTTATAGGTTGCACTGTTTCATTTGCAGGCGTTTCCACTGTAGCTGCTGTTGTATCAGTAGCTCCCATTGTTTCTGCCGGTGGTTGATCAATAACTGTATCCACTGTGGGTGCCACCGCTTCAGTAGTGGGTGCTGGCTCGGTTGGGGCAGCATCATTTGTGAAATCTTCAGGGTTATCTGAAGTATTTCGGCTTCTTTCTTCGGCTTTTGCATATAAGTTTGTGAGTAATCGCTCCTTCAAGTCATCAGACGCTCCGCTCATCGCAATAACTCGCTCCATGAGCTCATCCTGCACATCAATTGTCATTGTTCGATCATTGTGTTCTAAAGCGCCGGCAAGCTTGGTCACTAAATCATCAGTGGACATAGATTCATATGTTTGGGTTTGTGATTCAGGTTTAACATTTGCTTGATCAAATGGCTTAAATTGACCTGTTTCTGAATCATGCAATTTTCCGCGAGCATCAGTATAGTCTCTACCACTAAGAAACGCGTCCATATCTCGGGCTGTTTGCAGTTCTTGTTGTGAGGTAGCCATATCGCCACCAAACGTATCCATTGCTGCCTTGTCGTCAAGTATAGGAATTTGACGTTTGACCGCTCCATGTAAATCATCAACTAGCGTTCTATCTTCTAACGATCTCGGATTATCCGTTGGCGGTGTTTCAGACATTCAATTCTCCTCTATACATAACTATTTTATTTTACTCTTATGGTTAACACTATAACCATAAGAACTGCAAGGGTCAACTTTTTTTACTTAAGCGAAAACGTAAAGCCAAAGGTACTGCCTTTTCCCTCAATTGAAGAAAATAGTAATGCACCTCCCTGGGCAACAATAACTTTCTTCGCCATAAAAAGACCAAGCCCCGTTCCATCTGGTCGGGCTTTTTTGGCGTTTGGCGCTCGATAGAATTTTACAAATAGTTTGTGCTGTTCATCTTTTGGTACGCCAATGCCAGAGTCGACCACCTTGAACGATATAGATGAACCAGTTTTTTCAAGTGCAACCGTGATAGTGCCGCCGTTTGGTGTGTAGTAAATAGCGTTATCGATAAAGTTAACGATAACCTGCCGAATCTTTGTTTCATCAAGCATAATAACTGGGAAATCTTTTGGTTTTTTAAATACCAGATTTAGGGACTTTGCGGCTGCCATTTCTTTGAGCTGACTTATTTCACTTTCCACCGTATCTGGCAAGAATACCTGCTTTTTCTCAATCACAAATTTGCCAGTTTTGAGTCGACTAACATTTAAAAGATCTGAGATAAGGTAGACCATGCGCTGGCTACTCATAAACGCCTGATTTATAAACTGCTCTTGTTGTTTGGTGACTTTTCCCGCATCTCCCTCAAGTAGCATACTTAAGTAGCCTTTGACAGAAGTCAGCGGCGTACGCAATTGATGAGAGGCAAGTGATATAAACTCATCCTTTGTTTCATCAAGTTCTTTTAATTTCTCATTGGTTTGTTGCAAATGATGCGTTGCAAGCCCAATTTTCTTTTGCAGCGTTTCATTGAAGCTTCTAATTTCTTCAAACCACAGAGCGTTCTGAACGGCAATAGATACTTCGTCTACTATAAGAGTAAGCACCTGAATATCTTTGTTATTGTACTCAGAGCCACTACTCCTAGGACCAAGCAGCATATAGCCTACCACTGTCCCCTTCACTTCAAGTGGTGCAACAATATCTATATTATTTCGTCGGAGCACGCGTTGAAGGGATGGACTCACATCAGCATCATCAGATCTTTTAATTCCTCGACTTTGAAGTATAAAAGCTTCTAACTCCTCTTTTTCCTTTTGGCTGCACTCCATCACATGCCCACTGATACTATGTTTGAGCGTTTCATCAGTTGCATAGATTTCAAAGTTGCAAAATCGTATCTTCATTTCTGTTGTGATCGTTTCGGCAACTTGCGTCATTAATCGTTCAAGTTCAACCGTAGAGACGAGCGTTTTATTTAAAGCATTAAGTAACACCTGAGGATCATAGGCATCTTGGTAGAAAAGTCGATTAGAGATTTTATCGAAAAAAGCTTTAACGGGTCGATACGTGATAGCAGTCACAACGCTAATAAGCGCAAATATAAGCAAGCTCGTTATGCCAATCTTTTGATCAAAGAACACGTTTCCAATAAGAATGCTTCCGCCAACAAAGAGACTTGTCATTGCGCCAATCGATATTACGTAGGCAATAACCCGAGCAACAATAAAGCGAATATTAAAGAGCTGGTAGAAGAAAATTGCTCGTGCTGACAAGACAATAAACAAGAGTAACCCAGCGTACGACAAATTAGTAATAATTTCACTGTCACCTCCAACAAATAGCGGATAGACAACATTTGAAAATATTAAAAACAAGCCCGCCACTGAAATACCCCACAAAAGACTTTTGTATCGTTCCTTGTCCGAGCCTTTCGATTGATGGACAAGTCGTCCCAGCCAAACGAGTGTAGATATAAAAATGATACCAACGCTTAACCCGTAGTAGTTAAAACCAGATTTATAGATAATATCGAATTGCGGGCTCGTGGCGAAGCGCACTGCTCGCCCACTTACTACGATTCCAATTGCTCCCATCGCAAGCAAGGGAACTAAAAGAAAAGAAAATAATCTTGTTCCTTTAAGCGCCGGCTTTTTGAGGGAAGTTACGAAATACCAATACGAAATAAGGAGTGGTACTGCAGAAAAGAGGTCTGCGTATACTTCAGATTCCGCAACGTTCGTCGATGCAGTGTGTTTAAAATTAGCGGCTAATGAATTGGCAATTACCCAAAACGAAGTAAAAACACTTAGCAGAAAAAAAAGTTTAGCAGTTGTGTTCCTGCGATTACTGGCAAAGACAAGTGCACCCTGCATGAGAATAAAAGAAGTTACTAACCCAATATATAAAACATAAAGAAACACATGCATAGTTAACAATAAGTGTAAGCGTAAGCGTCTTTGATTGCTAGTTCTTTATGACTGCTGCTCATCATCTGGATTATGAATTGCCTTATAGATGTTATAGCGAATCGCAACGGTAGCTGCGATATCAAGTCCGGCGAGCGCTAGACTAGGCGCAATCATAGCCGGCGGTAGCGCTTCTATCGCTCCCACCCCTACAACCAAGCCACTACCAAGCGCGCCAACACTATTAATACCAAGCCCAGTTCTGAAAATTCCATTCGAGTCTACTGGCTTGCCTAGGATTTCTTCCTTTATATATTTTTTAGAAAGAATGTCTTTGGTCAGCACTTTTTTTCCCTGGGACGCTGCCATTAGTCCGATTCCACCGACAAACAAACCCTCAGTGACTGCTAGCCCAACACCAACTTCGGGAAGTGCCTTAACAACGGCGTGTTCATGCGAGGCGAGTGCGGGGATCGAAACAAGCGTACTTACTGCTAAGGCGCCGATTGCCAGCGAAAACCGGTGGTTTTTTGCATACTCTTTAATTCGTGATGATGATTTTTCCATTAAAAATACTTTTCCATTAAATAATTTGACTTAGCTGCTTGCCGGATAGCGAGTGAAGCCATTTTTCGAACTATCGGAATTTTTCGAGCTCGTTCGGGCATTGGATTATCGAAGATTGCCAGTACGCCATAATTCATCGATAGCTCGTCTTGGTATGCGTCTTTATAGATGTCGACAAATCTGCAGCCCGCTGAATCATAGATTTCCAGAAGTTTATCCTTCGGCACCATCTTACCATTTTTCTCTTTTTTTAGATTGAAATACTGCAGGGCATAGGCATCTTTTTGATCTTCTGAGAGGCACTTAAACTCTAATCCACTTCGGCGAGCTTCGGCCCGCATCCAGCGCCTGAGTCCAGGAACCCTACTCTCAAAATATGCTAAATCAAAATCTCCGTTAACGAGTTCTGAAAGCATACTACCGAACAACATATTCTGAGCAAGTTCAGCGGAACCTTTCGATAGCATAGACAACGAAACAATGTAGAGATTTTTTCCATTAGGGTCATAGGTTCCATTGAGCGTGCCGTTATCGGTGCTATCCTCCCAAGACCGAAAATTTTCAGGATTCTCAGAAGTTGGACAACACGCGATAAATCCAACCATTTCTCCGTCTCGCTCGGCAACTTTGATATAGTGCCCCCCAACAAGTTCCATTCTATTAGTAAATTTTTGTGTTAGTTCATCTCTTAGTTCGTCTTCACTTTTATCGTAGCCTCCATAGACTGATGCAAAGGCACGCATATCTATATCCACCATAGTCGGTACGTCATGCATCTCAGCAGATCGAGTAGTAATTTTAGCGACTCGCTCACTGCCCGCTGATGCGAACTCGCTAGACTTTGACTGGTGGGAAAATTTTTTCCGTTCCATAGAGACTCTTTTGGTGTTTACGTATAAAAAAACACCTTAAATAGTCACTTATCCTGTAAATGCCCATTTAAGATGTTTTTAAAAAGAACGCTATGCTCTATGGCTACTTCAAAAATACCACTAATATGCTTATGTTGCAAGATTAGTATATGCGTATCCTAAGTACTATTTTTTTGCTACCCTTAAAGGATATGGAACCCCAGAAGATCACTATTATTGAAGATGATGCTGCAATTCGTGATATGTATGCCCTCAAGCTCAGCGCTCAGGGTTTTTTAGTAACAACAGCCAGTGATGGCGAGAGTGGCCTCGCACTTCTTGAAACCGAACGACCGCATCTGGTACTGCTTGATCTTAAGATGCCAAAGCTTCCAGGCAACGAAGTACTTAAGCGCCTGCGCGCCAAATCGTGGGGCGAAACTATTAAAGTTATTATCCTGACCAATATGAGTAAGAGCGAAGGTACTTCAGATCTTCGTTTTTTAGGAGTTAATCGCTACATCCTAAAAGTACTGCACACCCCTTCGCAAGTTGTGGAAATAATTAAAGAGGTGCTCAACGAGTAATTTTGTTGTATCGTTATACATAGATAAAAGGATATTTATATGACGCATAAACTAGCAATCATAGAAGACGACCCCGCGATCTCCCAAATGTATCGAATGAAATTCGAAACTGAAGGCTATAAAGTAGAAACCGCTGAAAATGGCAAAATCGGGCTCGATATGATCGAGAAGATGAAGCCAGATATGGTACTGCTTGATCTTATGATGCCCGAGATGAATGGTGATGAAATGCTTGAAATTATGCGAGCGACTGAATGGGGTAAGGATGTTCCCGTCATAGTTCTCACCAATATGGGCGAACAAGAAATTCCTGAAAAAATAGAAAAACTCGGCATTAATGCGTTCATCTTAAAAGCCGAAATGACACCAAAACAAGTTGAAGAACTGGTAAAAAAAGAAATTTCAAAATAACCAATGAACGTTGCGATTCTCGGCTATGGTAAGCAGGGTTACTCCTCATTTCTTTACTACAAACAGTTGGGTGCTACCATCACTATTCATGACGCCAATGTAAGCACTGAAGTGCCGGACGGCATACCTGCTATTCTTGGAGAGCACTATTTAGAAAACCTAGACAACTATGATGTACTCGTTCGATCTCCTGGCATACATCCAAAAGAAATAGTAGCTAAGAACAGTCTTTCAATTCTTTCAAAAGTCACCTCCAATACGAATGAATTTTTCAAGATATGCCCAACCAACCATATACTAGGCGTCACTGGAACCAAAGGGAAAGGCACGACTACTTCTCTTATTGCAAAATTGCTTGAAGCAGATAATAAGACAGTGCATGTCGGTGGAAATATTGGAACCCCACCGCTTGATTTACTGAATCAGAACATTCAGGAAAATGATTGGGTAGTTTTAGAGCTCGGCAATACACAACTCATTGATTTACAATACTCACCTCACATTGCGGTCTGCCTTATGGTGGTACCTGAACATCTTGATTGGCACACGAATGTGCAGGAATACTACGATGCAAAAAAGAACATCTGCTCTCATCAAACAAGTGACGACAAGGTAATTTATTTTGGACAAAACAATGCATCAAAGCAAATTGCTCAGACATCCAAAGGAACACGTATTCCCTATTTTCAAAAACCAGGTGCTCGAGTTGAAGATAATGAAATTATTATTAACGAACATGACCCTATTTGTCCGGTGTCGGCAATTGCACTTAAAGGAAAACATAACCAGCAAAATGTCTGTGCAGCACTGAGCGCAGTATGGGATTTACTTGAACAAAAGCAGCATATCACATCAGTACTTGAACACTACCGAGGACTTCCCCATCGACTTGAAGTAGTGAAAAAAATTGGTGGGGTTACCTATGTTGATGATAGTTTCGGCACGACACCTGAAACTGCAATTGTTGCAATGGAAGCCTATAGCGAACCCAAGATACTAATATTAGGTGGCTCAGATAAGGGTGCAGATTATACAGAACTTGCAAAAGCAGTAAAACAAAATAACGTAAAACAAGTTGTCTTAATTGGAGCCATGGCCTCTAAAATACAGCAATGTCTCGATGCGATAGACTTCAAACACTATACGTTTGGTGGTGACAGTATGCCGGAAATAATTGCGACCTGCAAAAATTACGCAGCGGAAGGTGATGTCGTTTTGCTATCGACGGGGTGCGCAAGCTTTGGGATGTTCAAGAACTACGAAGACCGCGGTGAACAATTTAGTCAAGCTGTTCGATCACTCGATTCAATTGCTTAACAACTGCTGTCTCAGGCTGAATTACAACTGCTCTACCGGCGACTATTTGTCGAATACCATCTTCAATCCAGTGATAGTGCGTACAGCCAAGTACTACTACATCTGATCCCATTTGCAGCGACGGTTCAATAGCATCACGAATCTTTTGATTATTCATTTGATTACTCTCGATGAGCGAAGCCCACGCACTACAATCAGGTTCAATAACTTGTATATCCTTGGCATAGGTATCTTTGAGGTAAGTATATCGCTCACTTTTAAGCGTTGTTGGTGTTGCACAGACGGTTATTACTTTCGAGTGTGTCGCTGACGTAGCAGGTTTAATCATAGGCTCAACCCCTACCATTGGAATGGTGAACGTTTTTCTGAGTCGCTCAATCAGTGTGGTTGAGACTGTATTACAGGCAATAACAATAACCTTACAACCATCGTCTATAAATTCTTGAAATATAGGCATGACAAGAGAAAAGAGTTCATCTGGAGTTTTTGTTCCATACGGTAAATTTTTTGTGTCATTTTTAAAGTCTACTTCAATATCCGGAATCCCGGCGATAATCGCATTCACGATACTAAGGCCGCCAATACCTGAATCAAATACACCTATTTTCATTTCTTTACACTTCCCTCAGCTGCTCTAATTACGTTATCAAAAAGTGCACAAATTGTCAGAGGACCAACGCCCCCAATGCGCGGTGTAATAGTGATGTCCGCTCTCTCATAAACTTCTTCGGCAACATCACCAACTAGCTTTCCGCCTTCACTCGCAACTGCTGCGTCAACAATTACCGCTTTATCTTTGAGCATTGATGATGTTATGAGCCCAGGTTTACCTACGGCAGAGATCACTACATCAGCACCCAAAATTACTGACGCTGGATTTTTAGTATCTTCATCAACAACTTCAAGATCATAGTTTGCTGCTTCAAGCATTTTTTTAAGTGGCTGTCCGACGAGCCTTCCAAGTCCAACGAGGACAATGCGTTTATCTTTAAGTTCAATGTTATAGCCCGCGAGAAGCCATAGTATTCCCATAGGGGTGGCTGGCTCAAAAGTTGAATGAGGTGAAAGCGCATCAACATCCTTTTTACCAGCAATTACTTCAACTACTTCGTCCGTTTTAGCACTATCAGGCAGCGGTAATTGAACAATAATACCGTGTACTAAAACATCTTCGTTCAGTTTTTTAATAGTACTGAGCGCATCGTTTTGTTCAACTTGATGCACCACGACTTCAACTCCAATATCCTCACCATATTTTTGCTTTAGAGAAATATATTTTGCGATAACAGGATTATCTGAACAGGAAACAATAGCAAGCTTTGGATACACTTTTTGGGATTGCTTCAAAGAGCGCACCTGGTAGGCTTGACGCTCTTTAATAAAGCCGGCTATTTCTGATCCATTAAGTAGTTTCACTCTGGTATTGTAGCAGAAATCGGTTGCAAAAAATTTAAACTTGCGGGGGTGTTACGTCTGATGGTGGAGTTGTTTGCGAAGGGTTCGTTACTACAGATGGAGCAACATTTGGTGTTCCAGTTGATGGGACTGAGGAAGGAGTTGATGTAGTTTGACCCCCAAAATATCCACCAATATATTTATCACTACCAAAGGCGAGCATTAGATATCCCACTATTGAGAAAATTAATAGCCCAAATACTGCGAAAAGCGTACTTTTACCAAAATTCTTTGCAAGACCAAGAGCCATTAAAATTGCTACCACGAGGGAACCTACATAAGGAACAAGAGTAAGAAAAACTAACCAGCCGCTATATCCACCAATTTCTAGAAATAAATAGGTGTTATAAAAAGGTATTAACGCTTTCCAACCCTCTACTCCCGCCTTTTCAAAAATCTTCCAGCCAGCCACAGCCATAATAGCCCAAGCGACCAAAGCTGTTACCAGTATTGCAGCTATGAGTGCCCCGATCATACCTGCAGACGCGATGCCTGCAGTAGTTGTAGTTGTTGTAGTTGTATATCCATCTAACATATAAATTCCTCTTACTTTTTAATTTGTTTATGCTTAAGAACTGATAATATCGTATCACAAATCATCAAGGGGTGCTTGCAATTACAGAGGTAGTTTGCTAAAGTTTGTTAGTATATTTTATACACGGGCCAGTAGCTCAGCTGGTTAGAGCACCTGCCTCTTAAGCAGGGTGTCGTGGGTTCAAGTCCCACCTGGCCCTCCATTCTCACTTATGCTTAAATAATCCCTATTTCTTTGTTAAGTAGGATATATACAATCCATAATTGAAAAAGTAAAAGAGAAATTCTTTGTAATAATCCGATCGGACCTTCACCAGTGAAAGATATGGTTATTATTAGAATATTTAGTATCGATTCTAAACTTACATATAGTTGATATAGCAATGACTGTGGCCCTCCAAAGAGACCTGAACAGATACAGATCGGTTCCAATAGCAGTACCTCTGTTCTATTGTCACTAATTTGTATCTGTTATTTAGTTCTAGTCTCTGTTGCCCTAAGAACTACGGCCATCTTATTGATACAATAAAACCATGTCTCAAAAATATGTAATTGCCCACTTTATAAAACCAGTAGTTCCAAAGTATAACTTTTCGTGCAAGGAATGGCCACTGCATGTTACCTTACTTCCTAATTTTGTTATAAGTGACTCAATTGAAATACTTGTCAATAATTTAGAAAAAATATCTCACTCAATTAGTCCGTTCAGTATTCAGGTAGCTGATGATGAAAATTTTGGCCCAAACGGCGAAGTATTAGTTTCTCTCATAAAACCTGAGGCAGGTATTCTATCACTTCACAGCAAGTTGTTAGATATCACCAAATCCTATGAATTTGATACACCTCAATACATTGGAGAGGGCTATAAACCTCACGCAACAAAGCAGATCAATAGCCAGCTCATTAGTGGTGAGAAATTTCATATTGATAACATGACGCTTGTGGACATGTTTCCTGATAATGACATTCAGCGACGAGAAATTATCAAAACATTCCAGTTCAATTAGTTTGTTACTGAATCGTGCTTACAACATAAGCTCGTCCACTACCGTTGATTATAGTTGCGATAGACAAGACTGTGGCCCTCCAATACGCTTATGTTTATTTAATCCATTGTTTAGTTTATAATTCAAATTATGGCAAAGAAAAAAGAAAATAAATCAGCGAATATTAAAACAATTGATATAATCATTGATATAATCGGATTTTTGTCTGCACTAATCTATATGCAATCTGTGCTCACCGTAGCTCACCATACCAGTATGTGGGTACACAATGGTTCAACTTACACTGTAGGACCACCAGCTATACCAGCCTTAATAATTGGGATACTAGTTGTGGCCTACTCTACTTACAAGAATAAAATGACAGTAACAACGATGAATATCGTTACATTGACCATTCTAGCAACTGCTAGTCTATTTTGGCTTTCAGGTTTAAGAACCAACTTTTATTTTTAGACTTTTGTTTCTTGCGAAAATAGTTGCGATAGCGTCTACGGTGGCCCTCCATTCTCACTTATGCTTAAATAATCCCTATTTCTTTGTTAAGTAGGATATATACAATCCATAATTGAAAAAGTAAAAGAGAAATTCTTTGTAATAATCCGATCGGACCTTCACCAGTGAAAGATATGGTTATTATTAGAATATTTAGTATCGATTGAGTAACAAATAATATTAAATTACCATAGAAGTTAATATAATTTTTAGATTTCATGATTTTAAATGCTATATAAAATGTACTGA
>Ga0208499_1000258_pt1 | contig 21707 bp, 45 predicted proteins | sample CryBogCBE07Jul09_FD_185504 | JGI IMG/M metagenome (GOLD analysis project Ga0208499, IMG submission 185504) | Freshwater microbial communities from Crystal Bog, Wisconsin, USA - CBE07Jul09 (SPAdes) (version 2) | ecosystem: Environmental > Aquatic > Freshwater > Lake | place: Crystal Bog... | reverse complement strand
GCCTTTATCGTCGGAGTATTCGTACCAGAGTCCTTGTGGGATTGGCCCGTTACGGTCTTTTAATCGCATAGTTGATGCAAATACTTGTCTTTGTTTCTAAAAGTTGTCAATACTTTTGGACATGGAATATAACGGATTTTCTTTAGAGCAACCAAAAGATACTAATTATGGAATTCCCTTACTTGACCGGGTTTCTCCGTTCATGCGTGAGTTAACGGCTTATCGTTGGACGCGAGGAGAGTTTGGCAGGAGAGAAAGAATCAAGTTTGGCATCAAATTGGAGGATACTGATCTTAAAAACCCCGCTCAACATATGATCAATGCCTTTCAGTTGATCTACGGCAATGATGTTTTGCTCCAATCCCAAGGAATTGCCAACAATTACGCCATCGACATCATTGATTTGTTCTGCAATGAGAACGATTGGGGTATTGCCGGCTGTGCAAGTAGCGGAAAAACCTTTTCAGTTGCCGCTTGCATCGTGATTGATTGGCTTTGCGCCCCGGATTGTACATCCACATATGTCGCATCAACTTCCCTGGATGCATCGGAAGACCGTCTTTGGGGTAAAGTATGTACGCTTTACCGTACAGCAATGAGGAATATCCAGGCTAAATACGGTGCGGAATCGACCATTGGAAACCTTGTGGAATACCGTAGAATGATTGTTTTTGAGACAATTGACACCAAAGATACGGAACGAGACTATACAAATGCCATCAAAGCATTAGCTTTCCCCAAGGGCGGTGAAGGAAAACGGTCTGTAGAAAATACACGGGGTAGAAAAAATGCCAGAATGCGGTTGTTTTTGGACGAATTGGCTGAAATGGATCTCTACGCATTGGATACCCGTGTCAACCTTGGTGCTAACCCCGATTTTATCTTTGGAGGTATGGCAAACCCGGCGGCTACCGCAAACAATCCCCATACAGAGCTATGTCAGCCCGATGATCCTATGGAATGGGATGCCGTAACCCGTTACACAAAGAAATGGAGGACTCGTACCGGCGTTGCATTGCATCTTTCTGGAGAAGACAGTCCAAATTTCAAGGTTCCAGATGCTGAAATACCCCCATTTGATCGTTTCTTAACCGTCCAGGGAGAGGCCGCTACCCTAAAACGATGCTATGGCAATAAGAATGCCCTAGAATATTGGCGAAATGTCTATGGATGGTGGCCCGATTCTTCTGTAGAACTCACAATCTTCTCAAAACAGTTCATCCAAGCCTGTGATATTAATTGGGAACCAGTATGGAGCAACAGAACACGGGTAGTTTGCGGTTTTGATCCTGCATTTACGGCAGGAGGAGACAGATGTGCGGCTACATTTTGCCGATTTGGGCCAAATGATACCGGGAGAAACCTTGGATTTTATCTAGGAACCCGTGAATATACCTCATCTGTGGGTGATGTTTTTGAGGAAAGCATTGCAATGCAGTTAGTTAAAGATTGTTTGGAATATGGAGTCCATCCAAGGGACTTTGGATTGGATATTTCGGGTGATGGCGGCAAGATGATGAGGGCAATTATCATCGAATGGAGTAAGTTCCATCCAGAAGCCATGTTTGTATTCCCTATTTCCTCAATGGGAATGCCTACGGAAAGGAAAATCAGCAATCTGGATAAGCGAACTTGTAAAGAAGCGTATGATCGGTTGGTTACAGAGTATTGGTTTGCCGTCCATACGGCACTTTCTACACGCTCTTTGGTTGGTATTGATGTAGAGAAGCACTCTCAAGTAGTAAACGAGTTGTGTAGCCGTCTATATTACCACAAAGGCAGGAAAGTTGCCGTAGAAAAGAAGCTAGATATGAAGCATAGACTCAAGAAGTCTCCCGATTTGGCTGACTCTTTGACCTATGCCGTCCAGATGCTTCGCCGGACAGGACTAGAGTTTTCGTTTGAGGAAGAGTCAGAATCCTTGGACATCCAAGAAATTAGCGATTGGGAGAACCGATTGATCCATTCCAAAAACAACACCCAAGAAAAACTTGAGGATGATGAATGGGGATATGGTGGAAAATCTTTTGATGAGGATGGTTTTTGACGCTTGACACATTTTGGATCACATGGGATAGTCCACGCATCTGAATGGTGACGCATTCTGACAAGACTTTCCTCACAACAAAAGAAAGCCCCGCTGTAGTGCGTCACCACTCGGCGGGGCTTGTCCGTTATAGCAAGTGAGGATGGATGTGAATGCGTACCACATGATCCAATAATTCGGCTCTGGAGAACCAAAACTCCTTACCCGACGAGAATGAGAAGAAGCGAACAGCATCCAGCATAGCGGGGTGTTGTGGTTTCTTTTCCTTACTCTTTCCTTTACCACTATGGAGTGGGGGGTAATGGGGGGTGTTTCCTTTCTCCTTCGGTTTTCTTTAGCGTTGAGATTGACCAGTTAATAAAACACAGGCATAATTTTAACACTTATGGCGAAATTCACCCCGCAAGATTACAAGAATGGATCATCTATCCCATCTGTACTTGTGGGTGACTCATCTGTTGCCTCCCTTATCAAAGGCTCTTCTTCTGGTATTGCACCTAACCATACCGCAGGAGAACTCTACAAAAGGAAACCGCAATTCGTGATGTGTCCTCCAAAGTATCTTTCCACTCGCATTCCGAACAATGTGTTCATGAAAAACGAGAAGGTGGATACGGAAAGGGCAATGCGCCAGTATACCCGGATCAAAAGAAAAATCACCGCACTTGATGTTCAAGTGTTGGAAATCCCCCCGCAGAAAGATTGCCAGGATCAACACTACACCGCCAACATTGGCATAGCCCTAAACCCATTCATTGTTCTCGCCAAGTTTTCCGCTGATGGTAGGACACAGGAAGAAGCTCCAGCAAAAAAGTTTTTTGAAGGACGAGGCTATACGGTGATCCAGCCCCCACACCCATTTGAGGGAGAAGCCGACCTCAAGAAATGGCAAGATGGGGTGTATTTCGGCGGTCATGGAAAATTCAGCGATTGGAAAGCTCATGAATGGATCATGAAAAAAACGGGTGTTGAGATTATCCCAATCCGTGAAACATCCGATTCCCTTTACCATCTTGATTGCTCACTCTTCGTGATTGATAAAGAAAACTTCATGGTGTGCAAGGGAGGTATGGATCGTGAGTCATTCAAGCGTCTTGAGAAGGTTGCCAACATCATTGTGGTTCCAGAGGATGTCATGGCTACAGGAGCAACCAACCTGGTCAAAATCCCAGGCAACAAGAAGATCATGTTGTCTGGTATGTTCCAGCCAGAGTTTCCAAATTACCGAAAAGGAATGGAGTGGATGTTGACAACTATGGACAAGTTTGGCTATTCCATCATTTTCTGTGACATTGATGAAGCCGACAAATCCGGGGCCGACATATCCTGTATGGTTATGCATTTGGATTTTTAGATCCATGAACAATTTCCTCAAATGGTTAATTGGAGGAATTGCTTATCTTAACGGGAACTGTCCCGAATGTTGGAAAGAAATGAAGACTTGTCATGGTGATCCTTGCCATGTATGCCGTGTCGGTGGAATTTTCCCGCCCAAAGACATCTGGCGTAGATTTATACAATCAAAATAAAAACCCATGACACCAGAACAAGATGCCCATGAGATTTGGAACAAAGCATCAGAAGCTGGTTTAGAGAAATACTTTGCTGGAAGCAGGGAACACAAAACCCAATTCTGGACTGCCGGTGCAGGATGGTATGCCAAGAACCTCAAGGACGAGCAATTAGATCTTGTCAGTTACCTTCACCATCTTACCAACAGGATTGAATCCATCCAGTTCCTTGCCCAAATGATGGAGGAAGACAATGTGTCGTTGAGAGATGCGGCAACAATCCTAAAGGAACTTGTTTCCGATAGACCACCCAAAGACATTCCCCATCAATCCAATGACTAAAAAACCCATTGTCGGGGCAATTGTTGCATCCGATCTCCATTGCGGATCTACCGTTGGTCTATGGCCCGATGGATTTGAAACAAAAAGCGGCAACAAGGTTGGTCTTGGAAACAACCTTCACCAACAATGGTTATGGCAATGTTGGCAGGACTCGACGGAAAAAGCACTCAAGCATTTTGGCAAAGATCCTTTTGCCCTATTCCTTAACGGCGATCTTCTTGAGGGCCGGCATCATGGAACTGATCAAATTGTTGCCGCTGATTGCCTGGATCATTCCAATGCGGCAATCCAATGTCTCCAACCTCTGGTTAAATCCGCATCTGTCATTTACCTTACCGCTGGTACGGAATGCCATGTCAAAGATTGGGAACAGTATATTGCCAAACAAATTCATGGAAAGTGGTGTGGTGACAAAGCACTCATCGAAATCCACGGGACTCTCATTGATATGGCCCACCATATGCCAACGAGTTCTAGGGCATACCTAGAGGCAGGAGCAATGTCTATAACAATGGGCAACGCCCGTCAGAATTACTCCCGTGTTGGGCATAGGGTTCCCAAAGTTTATTTACGAGGCCATCGTCACACGGGGGGAATCTTTAACGATGGATCTGGAATCTTCATGGTCACACCAGCATGGCAACTATTGACCCGCTATGCCCACAAAGTTGTGGGAGATTCCATGTGCCGTCCCGGTATTGGTATCCTAGATTGGCGTGGATGTGACCAGGGAGAATTACCAGCAACCAAACTAATCCAACATGAACCGAAAGAAACTAGACCCATCAGAAGCTGAACTACGCCAGAGTGCCATTGAATCAATCAAGGCAATCATAAAAACTCAAACGGAAGAAGAAGTTGGAGTAGGTGAGTGGGTATCAGTAAACCAATTGGTCAAAGAGTTAAAATTAAACCGTGATGTCATTGCCAAACGATTGGATCGTAGGGTTGCGGCTGGCGAGATGGAGATGAAGAAAGAATCCTGTTTCTCCAAAGGAAAAGTATGCGTCATGAACTTCTATCGCATAACAAATGAAATTACCCGCCCGTATTAAGATAGAAGATAGAAAATTGGGCAGGGAACGCAATGATGGGCAAGCTACATTTGCCGACAAAAAGATAGAAATAGATCCACGCCTATTAACCAAGAAAAGATTAAATATCGTTCTGCATGAAGGGATACACATCCTTGACCCTAACCTTCCAGAATTGAAAGTAAGAGCCTATGCCAACCGACTTTCCGATCTGCTTTGGCGAGACAGATAGAGAAGGCTGGAGAAATGATTATGTGTATTGCACCAATTGCCCTTGATGATGAGCAAGGAGTTGGAGTATTGCTTTCCCTTCCGCAGTAACGATATGACCGCTACCTTGGCACTTCCAGCATGGTTCTCCACTTCCCTCATCGTACCAGTTACGACCCGTGCCTCCGCACTCATCGCAACTTTTCTCAAGTACATTTGATGTATTGAATAGTGCATTCATACAAATCTCCAACTAGCAGATTTTTTATTTTCTTGCAATACCTTTTTTATTTTCTAAATGAACAGACAAGACGATGCATTTGAGGAAGCAAAACAACTTGCTAGGGAAGGCAAGGAATATTCACACTTGATCAATCGGATGTTGGTAATAAACTCCGACCAGTTTGATCACTTCTTAACCACGCTAGACCCAGAGATTGCCACCAAAACCATTTACGGAATGCTGGCACTCAAACGGAGACAATCCAAAACAATCCCCAAAGGCCGGGGAAGACCACGCAAATAAGTTCATACTCTAATTTTATTGGTTAAATTTTAGACTATACCGATTGGTGTAACGGTAGCACAGGGGACTTTGACTCCCCTAGTCATGGTTCAAATCCATGATCGGTAGCCAATCAAAGGCTTTATAAAAGGACGCTTTTTTAATAACCTATCCTTCTTAAAAGGACAGATGTAGCAGTTCACAGACATATTTTCGTTCTACTACACTTGTCTTGTTTATCGTGCAGTCTGGAAGTGTAGCATGGTTTGATTAACGGATGCTGGGATAATCCCCCATGAAGGGAATCCAACTACTAATTGTAAACATTTTAGTAGTTCTTTATAAATAAGAACCCCTCTGGTGCGCTTGCTCACAGGCAGAGGCGTGAGGGGTATAATTATGAAATTGAAGTCCCGCTGGGCGAACCATGTGGAATCGAGTTTCCCCGATACGGGACTGTTGAGGACGGCCCGCTATTGTGCGACCTATCGCCTATCCTTTGGCTATACGGCTATTCCCCGATCCGTAAAGGGCTGGAATCGTTCGCTTCCGATTCTGTAAGGACTCATCTCTGGCGGTAGTTTCCTACCCTATGGGAGCGACCCACCATCGGATATTTCCAATGCAACCAGCAATGATTCCAAACCAAAACTACTTCAAGAAGGTCAGCTTGTAAATAGTAGAATCAATCAACTGTGCAACATCATCCACAAGATTCTGGATCTCACTAGCCTCGCCCAACACATACCGATCCTCATCAACAAGTATCTTCAAAAACATCAGATACTCCAACGAATCCTTGTGATCACTTACCTCAACCAATTGATCCGGGTACTCAACCAACTGCCCATGCCTTCCCTGCCACGCCTCAATCACAGAATCAACCAGGTCTGGCATCTCTTGATAAAACCTCTGCAACGCCTTATGCTCCGCATAACTCCGACTCTGCAAATGCAACACATGGGCAACAGTTGCCGAATTCAATAGCGTAATAAGAAATTCTCCCTCGTTCATAGTCCCCTAATCATATCCCTATCCCAATCAGAAAGTCTAGGATCATTTATATGCTCCTTCAAAATCTTACTCAACCTCTTCCTCTCCATCTTTGCCCCACCATAGCCTCCCGGCTCTTTACTAGCCGTTTCACCAAGCTCCGTAGCAAGACTCCTCAACAACATGATGCTAGGCTTCGTAAACTCTTCTGGAGGGTATCTCAAGCTCATTACACACTATATTGCATAATCCGCAATCTATTGTCAATCTACCACGCTTCTACAAACTTCTAAAATAGGGAGAAGTTTCCAGATACTGATTTTTTTTGGTTGGGGTATATCGTGATCGACCCCGGCCCTGGGCGGGGGTTGTACCCCTCCCCACCACCCGTTAGTAATTCTTGTAGGAGAGCCTACCATGCCGGCCCCCTCACCGGCTACAGGCTACCGGCGCGCTCCTGGCTCACCGGCTACCTTGCCGGCTCCGTGACCGCATCAATTACCGCGCCCTGTCCTGCCCCTGCCAGTTCGCTGATGTTGCCGGCCCTCCCTAATGCTATCAGAAACTGAAACTGATTGACGGGGCCTGTATCATGCCTGTCCGCGTAGTTATCGCCGGCCATCTTATTATCTATATTAATTGCTTCTAATTTGCTCGGCAATTTTATCACTTTCTTTCGCCGGCCCTCCTGATCTACCTCTTCTCTTACCTCTTGTACCAGGTGACCGGGAAGGGATGGGTCAGACGGGTCAGCATGGACTAGGTCGTGAAGAAAACGCCTTTTAGCTTCAACGGTAAGCACGTTGTGGACTGCTACGCTTGTCTTTAAGGTTGAAAGGTATTGTTCAATTCTTGGTTTCGCTTCAAGTTTGCAAGCCATAGATCCCGCCTGGTGACCGTCCTTGGCTTTATAACCAGCCAACAGATATGATCGGCTTTTATTCTCTCCCTTTGCTCTCAAGGTACAGTATGCGAGTTCTTTCTTTGTTAATGTAGGGATTTCTTGAGTGGATAATGTGGTCATTTTCGGGATTAATCACTACCTACGGTCTCGCATTCTGTCAATCCCGCTGTTTCGCTCGGGCCTCCCTGGCCCTCGGCTTCGCTTCGCTCACCCGCTCGGCTCCCGCCTTCGCTGGTAGTAATTAATGGGTGTTAATTATTCGGGGCGGTTAAATGTTCGGGCATCTAATAATTTAATGTGTTCGCTTTTTCGCTGTTTGTCATCTCTTGATTGTGTTGCCTCGCGATGCTCGGATGATACTTACCGGCCCCGGAAACTGTCAAGACTTATTCTCTATTCTACCCCTCTAAAAGTTTCTTTCATTTTCTCTTGCATAGTACGGTGAATGTGGTATCTTTGACCCATGATCAATCGCGCCCAACACCTTCAGAGGCCCACAGAATGGGCTTCCGCGAGTGATCGCAACCAAACCAACACCATGAAGAAATCAAAAAATAGGAAGATCAGCGACCGCGAGATTTCCCTTGTTCGCGAAATATACTTTGAGCGCACTAGCAAGGGAGTCTCTCCATTTATTGTCTGGTGTAACTATTTTAGAAACCTTACCAGGGATGAATTCCTCTCTTGTTTTGACGGTCTGGAAATTTCCTCCCCTCTTAAATAATCACCAACCAACAAACCAACACCGAACCATGAACACCGAATCCGAACACCTCATTTCCGTTGTAGTCCGCTATAAAGGCCCGACAGATTGCAGGGGGTCGCGAACGATCCTTTCCTTGCCCCGCTTCAATAACAAAAAAGTTACCCTGTCATATGGGTATGAATTCACCTCCTCCCGCGAACAGGCAGAAAATTGGCTGACAAGTGAAGGCATTACCGGCATCAGAGTGACCGCTTGCCTAGACATGGGCGACTATTGGATTTTGGGAATCCCCTTTGAGTGCGTAGATGCCCTTAAATCAGCCTTTAAGCTGTAACCCCATGAACTACCAGAAAAGTCCCGTCATCATCGCATGGAATCGCCGCAAGCAAATCCATGCTCTTATAGTCCATCTTGCCATCCTGGGCGCGCTGATCGCGATCCTCGCGGCCCGTCTTGCCTATATCATCAACAACTAACCCATAAAGGAGCAAACCATGAATTTCCACTTTACCGCCATCAGCGACAACCAGAAAACGGGGCCGATGCCGGTCACTACCACGGGCGCACAGTCATGCCCGGATTCATGCCCTCTAAAGGCTGGCGGGTGCTACGCTAAAACCAGTTTCCTAGGGATGCATTGGAGCAAAGTGACCAAGGGAGCGCGGGGTGAAACCTTCCGCGATTTCCTCGGCAAAATCCGAGCGATCCCACAAGGAACTCTTTGGAGACATAACCAAGCCGGCGACCTCCCCGGGCGCGGCGACCGCATCAACAAACGGGAACTGGTAGCCCTTGCCCGTGCTAATCGTGGCAGGAAAGGCTTTACTTATACCCACAAACCGCCGACCTCCGCGAACCTTGCCGCGATCCGTGAGGCTACCGCGCACGGTTTCACGATCAATCTTTCGGCAAACAACCTCTCCCACGCTGATAGGTTATCCCGTCACCGGCTCCCGGTCGTCACCGTCCTTCCATCCGAGGCCGTGAATGTTCCGAACCTCAAAACGCCACAGGGCCGGCGCGTGATCGTTTGCCCCGCGACCCGCTCGGATTTTATCACCTGTAACTCTTGCGGACTCTGTCAGCGGGGTAATCGTGAGTACATCATCGGATTCCCCGCGCACGGTTCGCAGTCCGAAAAAGCGGACGCAATTGCCAGAAACTAATCACCCCAACCCCAACACACCAAACCATGAACGAAAAAGATAAACTGATAATGACAGAGATCGCTTTTGCCATCCGCGAGGCCGGCAGAATCCCATCGGGTCATCTCTACGCCTCATTGATGGGCACAATGGGTCTCGTCAAATATAACGCGATACTGGCCCATTTAAAGGCCGCCGGTCTGATCACGGTCACCGGCTCGCACGAAATCATTTACACGGGCACGATATGATGACCATAAAAACCGCCACATTGCGCGATCCCGTCACCTTATGGCCCGACAGAATCGCCCCATATAGCCTCACGATTAACGCAGGAGAGGAGGTCTTTATCCTGCTGGACGAAGGAGAAAAGATCCTTGCGTCCCTGTCCCTGGACCCTACCGCAGGGGATTCCCGATGGATTTCACGCGACCTTGTAACCCTTTAACCCGAAACCAACCCAACCCAACCCATGAAAACACCCGACGAATTGAACGACGAAATCCGAAACACCGTGAACCAGAATGACCCGAAACCGGCAGGAGGTTTCGAGAATGACGAGGACGAAACGGAATGGACAGACAGAACACAATCACGGTTCATGGATATCGTGAACCGATGGCCCAAACACTAACCCGAAACCAACTGAAACACCATGAGCAACACCGAAACTGAATCAGAAAACACCGCCGCCGTGACCGACAATCCGAACGGATGCGACGAAAACCATTGTTTCTGCAATCAATTTGACGAGCACGGAGACATTCTTTGCGCGATGGAAAACACCGCCGCCGCGCCCTGGGAGGTCATGCCGCCAGCAAAGGATATGTCCATAGAGGGCATTCTTGCCCGTTTAACCGCCGCACTCGACGAACAGGCTCGGCAAATCGAAATCATCAAATCAATGCTGTAAACCAACTGAAACACCAACAGAAACACCAACCCATGAAAACACCCGAACAGTTCCAACTAATACCCGAAAAAGATATGCCCTTCAACCTTGCGGGGGAAACAATGCCGCCGCCGCCCCCGGAACCACCTCCCATGATTTGCCAATGTGGAAGCCCCGATCCTTCATGGCACGGAGACCGGCGCGGTTACAGGGCATTCTGTTGCGAAGAATGCTGGCAAGATGACCCGCGAGGAGATACCTGGGTCACCGCCGACGATCTCTGCTCCAACTATTCCAACGAGTGACCATGACCAACGAAAACACCGCCGCCGGCCCCTTAACTGGGGCGCGGCAACTCGTCAACGAACTGGAACCCCTGTTCCATGTTCTGCTCAAAACCGCCGCCGCGCACTCCCTGGAGGAAGTCAACATCTCGACTCCACGGGCGCGGGAGATCCACAACAATTTACTTGTGTTGAAAAAGAAACTGAAAGAAATTGACAGAAACACCGCCGCCGGTAGCCTAACCGTTGACCGGCATCTTGACCGAATCTTTCAAATCAACTGAATCCATGAAACTGAAACCGAAAAGACTGGTCTTCAAGACCGCAACATCAACACCCGCCGTCAAACTGCTTGCCGCTTTCCGAACAGCAAACACCGGCACAACCACAACCCCAAACACCGCCGCAAATGGACGATGAAACACGCCAGAAATTCAACGACCTTGAGGACGCAATCAGAATCCTTGATCTAGAAGTCAAAATTTTGAACGCAACTCTGGATCTCCAGCAACTGAACCAAACCATAAACACCGCCGCAACCCATGAATAAACTGAAGCACAACGGTACCCTGTTGGGCCATTCAACGCTATTGCCTGGGTCTGCAAGTTGGAAAAACTGAAAGGAAATGAATGAGCTACACCTTTTTGCTGGAATCGGGGGAGGAATCCTCGGCGGTCAACTACTCGGACATACCACGGTATGTGCTGTTGAACTTGAACCCTATTGCAGACAAGTCCTACTCCAACGGCAACGGGACGGCATCTTGCCAAAGTTCCCAATTTGGGACAATGTCACCACATTCGATGGAAAGCCTTGGCGTGGAAAAGTTGACATTGTCGCAGGAGGCTTCCCTTGCCAAGACATTAGCGGAGCCGGCGGCGGGGCCGGCCTTGCAGGAGAACGAAGCGGATTGTGGGGAGAGATGGCCCGGATCATTGACGAAGTACGACCCGAATACGCGTTCGTGGAAAATAGCCCAATGCTCACTTCTAGGGGACTCGTAAGAGTTCTCGGTGACCTGGCCGAAATGGGGTATGATGCGAGATGGGGAGTGTTGGAAGCTAGACATTGCGGGTACGATCACAAGCGATCCAGAATTTGGATTGTTGCCCACTCCAATAGCGACCGATTACAAAGGGGGGACTACCTCCCGCCGCAAGGACAACGGGAAGCTACGATTCGATCAATGGCGCGATTATGTCAAAATCAAATTCGGCATGACATACCCTCACCCGACGCATTCGGAAGTCCGAATGGGATTCCCCGCCGAGTGGAGCGCACCAAGTCCGTTGGAAACTCCCAAGTACCTCTTGTGGCGGCAACCGCTTTTAAACTTCTTTCAGAATAAATAACCAACCAAAACAATGATATTATACTACACTTGCCGAGATTGCGAATGCGAACATGAGTTTGAGATCCGTTACTACCCGGCTCAACCTCACAGGGGGATGCATGGAGCCTTTGAGGATGCCATACAGGGCCACGGGGCATACACCGAGCCAGAGGAATGTCCAAAGTGCGGGAGAGAAGTGGATGTAGACCAAGTGGAGGACTGGTTCTTATGAAATCACTCGCCGCATACACCGCCGCAAACGCGCCTGGTCACAAGCCATGCCTGTTTTGGTTCGCGTTCCTCAATCAACTGAAGCACCGAAACCGGCTTTTCCCTTATCCTCGCTTCAAAAAAACTGTTTACCCTGTCAAAAAGAATTTGACAGAATCCACAAACTCCTAAAAACTACCCGCTCAAACCTATGACTGAATCAACCACAACCACAACCGAATCACTCCAATCCAAGTCCAACGGCTACCTGGGCCTTTACATCCCAACCGAATTGAAAGTTCGCCTCACCGCCGCCGCGAAACAAGCAGATGTGTCTCTCTCAAAATATGCTGTTCGCCTGTTTAAGAGTCACCTAGAATCCCTCCCGCAATGAGTCCGAGATTTGTTGCGGCTTTTATACTAGCACTCACTCTAATCACCCTCGCAATTTGTACCTTATGACTAACCCCGGTCTTTATTCCAACATTCATGCAAAACAAAAGCGCATTGCCGCCGGTAGCGGGGAGCGCATGAGGAAGCCTGGCTCAAAGGGCGCACCAACAGCAAAGGCTTTTAGAGAATCAAAGAAAACCGCTAAAAAGAAATAATATGGCATCCGAAAAATGGCAGACAAAGGCAGGACAGAACCCAAAGGGAGGCTTAAATGCCGCTGGCAGGGCTTCCTACAATAAAGCTCATGGGGGACACTTGAAGCCTCCCGCACCTAATCCCAAGACCAAGGCCGAGGCCGGTCGCAAATCTTCTTTTTGCGCCAGGATGAAAGGGATGCGTTCTAAACTCACTAGCGCAAAAACCGCTAGAGACCCAAACTCTCGCATTAATAAGTCCCTCCGGGCTTGGAAGTGCAAGTAAACCACAACCAAACACCAACAATGACACTAGCCGAACTCAACAACATTGCTCAAGAGATTGCCAACAAACTTGGTCACATCTCACAAGAACTTCTTCTTGAGGTTCATGCCCTCATCCACAAGGACGAGGCTCCAAAACCAGTAGCACCGACTCCTCACGCTTCCGAGTAATGCTCGACGCTCTAAAAGAACTGATTCGCAAGAAGCTGAACCAGACCGCACCAGTAGAAGAAGAAATTTCTCCTGTCAAAAAACAGAAGAAGGAAAAACCAGAAACCAAGGGCCGCAAACCCAAAACCAAAACCAAAAGAAAATGAAGAAGATGATGACCAAGGGCAAAATGCCCAAGATGGAGAAGGCAAAACCCGCCGCAAAAGCAACCAAGATGAAGTCCGCTAGTTCAATGATGAACAAGGGCGCAAAGAAGAAATAAGGAGTTAAAAAGGATCGGGCGGGAGCCATGAACAACTCCCGCCCGACATTGCAGAGCAACCACGCAACCACAATACATGAACACCAATACTAATACCCTAGCTGTTAGTCAACCCTCTATGGGGGAAATGGAGCGCATGGCACTTGCCATCGCAAAATCAGGACTTTTCGGTATGAAGAGTCCAGAACAGGCACTCGCCCTGGGACTCCTTGCAGTCTCCGAGAACAAACCATTCGCATCAATTTGTGCTGAATACGATGTGATCCAAGGCCGACCGGCCTTGAAGTCACAAGCCTGTCTCGCCCGGTTCCAGCAAGCAGGAGGAACCATCCAATGGATCAAACGAACGGACAAGGAATGCATTCTGGAAGGAAAGCATCCAGCGGGAGGAACTCTCCAAGTGACCTGGACTATGGACAGGGCAAACGCCGCCGGCCTCACCGGCAAACAGAACTGGAAGACATATCCTTGTGCTATGCTTTCAGCCCGTTGCGTTGCTGAACTGGTTCGCGCCCTGTACCCCGCTTGCCTAAATGGAGTGTATCTTGCCGAGGAAGTACAGGATTTTGATACCAAGCCAGTTCGTATAGAAAAGCCTGTAATCAAGGCTGAAGAAGCAACCCCTATCGTTGCCGAGTTGGTGGAAGAAACCGAGCCACAGGAGGCTCCAGAGGCTACCAAAGAGCTTCCACAGACTCCTGTTGATTTACTGGTTAGCATGATGACTACGGACAACATCTCCGACGATCATGTTCTTCATTTCCTGTATGCGAAAAAGATCATTACGGATCGGAACATCTATATTTTCGACATACCCGAAAAGGTAATCACTCGACTCATCAAGAATTGGGAGCAAGTCAAATCATTCAAACCAGCACTCTAATATGATTAAAAACATAACTCATAGAGAGTTGGTATCAATTCTCATGCAAATCCATAACGAACTTCCTTCAAGGTTTTTTCAGCATTGGATGAGAGTAACAATCAATAAACTGAATGATTATGAGGAGAAAACAATTAAAGCAAAAAAGGAATTAGAATTTTACAAACACTCATTTGATCTAATTAAAAAAACTGAAGAAGAAAGAAAAAGGAATAATTACTGCAAGATGATTGAAGGAAAGAACTTTATTCAAAGATTTCTTGAATCTTGCACAAAAACTGCTCAAAAAAAATGACTGACGAACGCAACGGAAAGCCCTCCTGTAGCGGCATCTCTCGACTTGCCCTATGCCCCGGTAGCTGGAACCTAGAGTCCACGCTACCTCCACAGGAGGAGAATAAGTATATGCAGTTGGGAACGGATATTCATGCCGTCCTAGCGGGAACCAAGAAGTACGATTCTCTCACCGAAGAGGGGCAAGAAATCGCCACAAGATGTTTATCTCAATTCAATGAGTTAATTGCTCAACTGGATCTTGGTGAACGCACCAAGGAGATCGTCGAGGAAAGGTATTGGTATTACGACGAACTCTTCAAAGAAAATCTATTCTCTGGAGCGATTGACAGGATCGACTTCTTTGGTGAGGAGACAGCACTCATCACCGATTACAAGACAGGTCGAAACGCACAGAGCAATGCCGCTGAAAATTACCAACTCCGAGCATATGCGGTCTTGGTCAAGAAGGCATTTCCCCAACTCAAGACCATCTATGTTGCGATCATTCAGCCAATGGCAGGAGCCAAGACGATTGCCGAGTACAATGAGGATGAGTTAGCACAGGCTGAAAAGGAAATCCTTGGCATCGTTCATACTTCATCATTTCCTGACGCTCCAAGAACTCCTAGTCCAGATGCTTGCAAATGGTGTCGTGCTAAAAGCATTTGTCCAGAGGCTTATGGCAACCAACAAGCCGCTACAACAACGCTTCAGATAGCCTCCAGCGTTTCCGTATCGACGCTTTCAAATGAGGAATTAGCCTCCTTGGATGCCAAGGCCGAGGTAGTTGAGGACTTCATTGCCGAGATCCGAAAGGAACTCAAGACAAGGCTTATTGCAGGGGCGCAAATTGCTGGACTGTCCCTGTCAAAAGGGCGAACATCCAGAAGTGTTTCCGATACGAACGCCGCTATATCTGCACTTTCTGGTACTCTGTCATCAGATGCTATCTTATCTTGTGCAAAGATCAGCGTCACGGCATTGGAAAAAGCAGTTGCAAAGGCAACAGGCACAAAGGGCCGGGATGCAAAGGCTAAACTCGACGAGGCACTTGGCTGGCTCATCGAAACATCCGAAGGCGAACCAGGCATCAAGCGTGACAAATGACAATTATGACCGGGCACTTTACATTCAATTCAAACGGCGCGAATGGGTCGTCATTTGGAGAGAAGGTAGCTTCATGGCAACACCAGCCGACAATCGGCGCGTCAAGCCACAAGAAGTACAGAATCTGTTCCGCTACCTCACCGTTGAAGGTTTCATAGGTGAGGGAGGGGAACCAGTAACAACAACATAAAAGCAACAAAAAAGTATGATAACAGGAAAAATAGATGTAACGAAGATCCTCAAAGAGGAACTGTACCAGGGAAAAACCGCAAAGTATTTGGACATTGTCATGTTTCCAAACACCGATGAAACAGGAACAGAGGTTCCCGATCAGTACGGGAATGATGGAGTTATTAAGCAGAGTCTTTCCAAGGCATCCAGAGATGCCGGCAAGAAGGCTCCGATATTGGGAAACTACAAGGTGAAGACCACAAGGAGCTTTGCCGACAATATCAAACCCGCACCCGCATTCAAGAATCGTCCGAAGCCTGTTGTACAGGAAGATGATGAGGACGAGATCCCATTCTAACCACAACCCAACCAGCAACCACGCACCACATGACCACAACCAGAAAACCGCGCACAAAAAAAGTAGCACCTACTCCTATTGAGGAAAAAGTACTTCAATTGGAGGCTGGACTTGACTTCCAAAACAGGGAGTCAACCCACCTCCTTGAGACTGTTCGCCATCACCACACAGAGATTCTTGAGCTTAAAGAAAGGATTGAGGATCTGCTGACGATTGCCCGGATTGTATTCATTGGAATCATCCTGGGAGTCATCACTCTCATCACCATTATTTCTCTTCACAAATGATGGTTCCAAGGTATTGCTCCTGTCTGGAAGTCGCATTCCAGCAGGAGGTTCCTGTCTGGCACAACTGTGAGTACATTGCTGAACGCAACAAACTCATTCCAGATGCCGAGGCAGAAGCGAAAGCTATGTCTAAAACAGAAGCAGGAAAGCTGGATCAGAATAGGTTCACTTACCTTTTCTCAACCTTCATGGATCGGGCGGCAATTGAAAATGGACTCGTATGAACTACTCTAAAGAAGCACATGAATACATCAATGGTGAACACATCCGATTCCTTGGGGAGAATAATCGTATTCCTTCACTAGAGGAGCGGATCATGGCGGCATTCGATGCAGGAAGGAGATCGGTTCAGAGGACTTTTTCCAACCTCGACTGCTACTCAAACAACAAAAGTCAAATTAACTTCCCGAAACAATGAGTGATCAATTCGACTTTGACTTCTCCCCTATTGAGGAGAATCCCTTGGACGATATGGCATCCCGGTTTGACCGCTTTCATGCCAACAATCCCCATGTTTACAAAAACCTAGTCAACCTAGCTAGGAAGTTTCGGGAGCGTAGACCAGATGCCGTAGTTGGTATCGGAATGCTTTACGAAGTTCTCCGCTGGAACTACTACATGACCACGGAATCCGAGGAGGAATACCGACTCTCCAATGATTTTCGTGCGGCATATAGTCGTTTGATCATGAGACAGGAACCAGACCTTGAAGGCATCTTCAAGTGCAAGAAATCTGCATACGATGAGACACTTTAGGGCCAAAGGAAACACTACCCGGCGAGTGGCGGGTAAGATGAACAAGACAGAGCAAGCCTACGCCGCTTTGCTAGAGGAACGAAAGAAAGCAGGAGAGATCCATCACTACCAGTTTGAGGCTATGGCATTGAAGCTGGCAAAATTAACAACCTATACTCCTGATTTTCTATTAATTCATAAAGATGGATCTATTGAGTTTATAGAAATTAAGGGGTTTTGGCATCAAGCAGGTAGAATAAAAATTAAAGTAGCCGCTGAAATGCATCCTTGGTTTATATTTACTGCTGTTCAGTATAAGAAAAAGGAGTGGGTCTATGAGCAATTCTGATGACACTTGCCCCTGCTGTGGCAGGGCATACGAACCAGCAGGAAAAAAGCCTAGACGCAATCTGAAAGCCATTGGAGAGGCTTTTGATGTGTTCTGGAAGGCTTATCCACGCAAGACAGGGAAGGGGGCGGCAAGGGCGGCATGGGCCAAGAACAACCTACCTCAACTTGAGGACATCCTGGCGGCACTACGGAAGGCTATTGCCTCTCCAGATTGGCAAAGAGAACAGGGCAAGTTTATTCCTCATCCTTCCACATGGATCAATCAAGCCCGGTACGAGGACGAGGGAATGGACTATGCGGCATTGAGTCAAAGACCACAAAGACCAGTATTCAATACACCTATATCGAATACGGATGCACAGGCATTCAGAGAATGGATGATTGAGCAGGGTTATCCAGCCCAATTTCTGGATACACCCTTTAAGGATTGTCCTAGCCATGTTCAGCAACAATACAACAACCGAAACAAATGAGTGAAGATACGCAAACAGAATTAGAATCAGAACTACAACTCAAGATCATCTATCTTGAGGAAGTGATCAAAAAAGTTATGGAGTTCAATAGCCTTGGGAAATCTCTGAAGATCCATGAGATTTGTGCAACGGCATTGGAAAACATGGAGGAAATGAAATGAACCCCGACACCACACCCTTCACGGGATTCCCCAAGATCGCTCGACTCAACCGTCAGGTGATCGTCACAGAGAAAATCGACGGCACCAACGCACAAATCAAGATCACCGAGGATGGTCAATTCCTCGTCGGATCTCGCACACGTTGGATCACGCCAGAGGACGACAACCACGGATTCGCTAAGTGGGCATACGCCCATAAAGACTCCCTGATGGAGCTAGGCGTAGGCTCCCACTTCGGAGAGTGGTGGGGAAGTGGCATTCAGCGTGGCTATGGATACACGCAGGGAGAGAAATTCTTCTCCCTATTTAACGTACAGCGTTGGTGCTTGGAGGGAAGTGCCCCGCAAAAGATGCCTACCGCTGACCCTCGCATTGAGAAATACCAAGACGTTCTTCCTGCTTGCTGTGGCCTTGTTCCGATTCTTGGAGTCGGAGACTTCAACGAGGCGAACAAGCAGATTGAGCGGCTAAAGATCGAGGGGAGCCAAGCCGTAAAAGGATACATGAATCCAGAAGGAGTGATTGCGTTTCACGTTGCTGGAAATGTGGGATTCAAGGTCACGATTCAAAAAGACGAGGAACCGAAAGGAAAAACAAAATGAACCCCAACAACAGCATTACCGAGTTCAGCAATCAACTCCTCGACGCTTGCGTTGAGCACAGAAAGCAACTCGCCGAGAAAGAGGTCGCAAGGCTCCGTGAGGCATTAAAACCATTTTTAAAAATCGCCAACGGAATTCCAGAGAACTGGCCCGAACAATGCATTTTACGTTTTGATCAAAGAAACGATGGGTCTTTATATGTCAATTATTATGGAGTCCAAGAGGCCAGCGATGGGATCACTATCAAGCAATGGAGGGATTTAGCCCAATCACCAGAGAAAACCAACGAGGTCGCAAGGCTCCAAGCAGAGACCGATCGTCTTTATATTGTAGCCCAAGAAGCGTCAGAATCCGCACAAAGAAAATCCAACGAGGTCGAAAGGCTCCGTGAGCTTTTGGAAAGGCTATGCGATTCCGTTTCCGAAAACTGGGATGAAGGCATCGCCAATTATTTCCGCGAGGAAGCCAACAAGCCCCACAATCAATAAAAACATCAACACCGAATTCAATAAGAAAATGAACCCCGACACAAACAAATGCCCCAACTGCGGTGCTGAATTTGCAACACTCACAGACGGAACCACATTTTTATGCGGAACCAACCGTCACCCAGATGGGTCTCACTCTCGCACCGAACTTTGCCGCGAGCGCGAGGAGAACACAAAGCTCCGCGAGATTCTCCATTGCGCGGCTGTCGATCTCCAGCACTGGGATGAAACGGTTCGCGCACAGGCCCAGCGCGAACTTTACAACTTTCTCAAAAAGGGAGTCCGACTCTCCCCAACGCCAGAGGAACCAACTAATCCGACTTGCCATAACACCACGCACAAATTCAGCCATTGCGATTGTAACGAACCTGTCAGTTTAGATCCTGCATCAAAAGTCACCCATGAGGGGAATGTCCATGCAAAGGATAAACAGCAAGACAACGAGGTCGCAAGGCTCCGTGAGGAGATTGATAAATTATGGGAGGCTTTATCAGAAAAAAAAGACCGACGAACGCCGTTGACGGCATGGTTTGCCAGAAACAAAAAGGTTCAACTCAAATGAGCGACACACCACAGTCAGATAAATTCGGGGAAGCGTTACGCCACAACTGGATTGAAAACCCGCATTGGGAAGACACAAGAGATGCCCATGATCTGTGCAGGAAGATCGAAGGGCAACTCACCAGAGCAGTAGCAATCTGTGACGCTATGATGGCATGGGAAACGCCACAAGACGCTAGGAATACATCGAAGGATCTATCTAAACTCAAAAAGGAAATAAACCAATGACCGATATCAGTAAATGCGATAACACAGATTGTCCCTCTCATATGCAGTGCTGGAGGTATCTAGCCCCTACATCACAATACCAATCATATGCAGACTTTAAGCCAGAACAGGGACAAGACAAGTGCGAGTACTTTGAACAGGCTGATTGGCACTACAGCAAAAAGGGATTCAAAAGAAAATGAAATCACCAATTGATGACATACTAAAAGAAATCGGGTTAGAGACTCCCGATCTTCCTCCGATAAACAAGAGGGAAGCTATCGAAATGGGCCTTGTAGAAGGCCGAGAGAAGCCCAAGAAAGGCATTTGCGGCAAGAGTGTCTATCCATCTCAAGCCAAGTGTAACCAAGCTATCAACCACTTACTCAAGAACGGCAATTCCAACACCAGTTTCCTCCGGGCATACCAATGCGACGAGTGTAAAGGAGGATGGCATATGTCTAGCTTTAACCCAAACAAACGGAAATGAACCCACTATACTCAATCATCACAGCAGGAGCGTTATACACGACTCCTATCCAGACACAGACCATCTACGTCTCTAACCTATCGGCAACAGATGGCAGGGATTGCGGAGCCTACTACCAGGTAACCGCTATTCCCCAAATCGTTCCCGTAACTCCAGAAGTTATCCCACTAGAGCAACCAATCCAAGAACAGGAACACGAAAATGATTAAGCAACCTAAAACATTAACGGCATTAAAGAAATATCGCTACGGAGTCACCGAGAAGTACCCCAAGGGATCAGCATATGACCCGGCACTATGCGGTTGGGTAGTCGTTGACGAGAAAGCCAAAACGAGTTGGCAATGCTCCCGAAAGAATGGTTATGGCAAAGATGGTCTATGGTGCTGTAATCACGGGCCACAAACTATTTAAAAGATGGTTTCTTGAACTTGCCTTCATAATTTGTAAACTCTAATTCTTGTAAAGGCATATTCCTTTCAATTAGCCAGTTTCTTGCAAGCAATCTATTACGCAAATTGGAAGGATCTCTGTTTAGGTTATGAGGATTTTCCCAAAATGAAGGATGTATTTCGTGGAAAATACAATTTTCTAATTCTCTGCCTCCCGATAACTTCATAAGTTCACGCAGTATTTTATCCCATGTTTCTCTACCCAATACCATATCGGGGAAAAGGTGATGGTTTCTTCTCCACCATCCCACCCTCATAGCGAACAGATCACACCCTGCATACTTTGCTCCTGCACTAATGCGATCATAGGAAAGCGGTTCATCCAGCCTCTTAAAGTCATGACGATATGCATATGCTGGCAAGGTTCCCTCTAGCCTCTGGATAAAGTTAGAGGCTACACAAGTATCGGTATTGGTCATCACCAAGACATCCGTATCATCCCTGCCAAGGCAAGCCAATCGGAGCATATCCTTGATCATGGGTATCCTACGCTTCTCATCTGGTATAACTTCAGCGGAACTTCTTACGAAACAGTTGTCATCCAACCCAAGATCCACCCATCCGATTCCCTTCCAAGTCTCTTCAGCCAAGGCATTGCGCCGCTTCTCATCCCCTGTAGCCCAAGGCATCCTCTGATAAACATGGACGATATTCGGTAGCGTTGCCTTTGGTCTAGGGTTACGGAT
>Ga0208499_1000247_pt1 | contig 22343 bp, 28 predicted proteins | sample CryBogCBE07Jul09_FD_185504 | JGI IMG/M metagenome (GOLD analysis project Ga0208499, IMG submission 185504) | Freshwater microbial communities from Crystal Bog, Wisconsin, USA - CBE07Jul09 (SPAdes) (version 2) | ecosystem: Environmental > Aquatic > Freshwater > Lake | place: Crystal Bog... | reverse complement strand
AAGTGCAGGCTAGGATCTCGTTTCCTATACACACTATTTCGAAAGTCTAAAAACAAAAAACCCTAGGAGTATTAGTCCTAGGGTCCTTGGAGTTTGGGTAAACTTACGTTTACATCATGTCCTCCCGGACCCTGGTAATCTCTGGTGTGCGATCTAATGATGATAGACTTCCGCAATTAATCGCTGACCAATAAGAGGCTATAACGCCTACCTGTTTGGGCATCGTATTAAATTGATGTTGTCTAAAGTTCGATTGCATTTTGTTTCTCGTTTATCCTTTTTTGTTAGTAAGCACCATTGCTTGCTAACTAGTCTCTATTGTAGCACCTTGCTACAATGTTGTCAACAACTTTTGAAAAATCTTTCTGTTGTATTTCTACAACGTTTAGAAGTTACATTGTTTGCTAACTAGTCTCTATTGTATTGCCTTTCAGCAACACCGTCAATCACTTTTGGCTAACTTGTTCAAGTTATTTATGCCTGTGTGCTTAACTCAGTCTCTATTGTATTGTATATATATCTTTCTGTCAAGACCTATGTGATAATGTGGCTTTTTGTCTTTATTAGAGGCAAGTAAAATTTTCATTGAATTTTTCAATAGCTTCGCTGGCAACAACGCTAGGAGTAGAGTTGAGAGCATTGATTAGATCTAAGTACGAACTACGATTATTGTTGATCATAGATTTTTTTAAAGATGAACCAGAATACAATTTTTCAGCAGTAATGATGGTATTGTAATTAATGCACCTAACTGACATGGCCACTCTGTGATTGGTTATTGTCTGTGTCATATGTATAGTGTCTTCACGCATTAGTATTAGATCTCCAGGCCCTACATCAGGGATTTCGCAAATATCATCCAAACTCAACGGAAGTATAGTCTCAGTTCCATTTTCATCATCATACATTTTTGTAGTACTGTCGGATTGAATTCCAAATCGTTTAGCACCTTTGCCGCGTATTTGTGTTTCAGTAACAAACGGTATTTTTGAATTTAAACTATCATACGGTACAACTTTTAAACCAGATGTATCTAATTCTGGTTTAATAATTGGAATCCACAAGTTTAAGGAATGATATGAATCTTGGTAACGAAAATATGTTTCGTGATCTTGATGCCACCCAAAGTTAATTAGATTGTTGTCAAAATACAGAACTCGATTATTAACAGCATTTGTCAACATACTAGTTTGTAAGTTGATTTCTTTTAATAAATCTAATACCTCTGTAATAATTGGATTATTAGATTTCTTTAAAGTATAATTCTTATTATCGTCAGATAATTCTAGGCTGTTGTATAGTGATTGGCACTCTAGTACTTTTTCAGTCGAAATAAAGTTAGGTATTATCGCATACCCGCGAGTTTCTAATTGTGTTAAATCGTATTTGATCATAATAAAAGGGACCGAAGTCCCTGTTATTTAACTTTAAATAAGTTCGTACTCGTCTTTACCGACTCCGCACTCGGGACAAGTAAAGTCTTCTGCTAGATCTTCCCACTTGCCCTCTGTTGCTTCGTCATGTACATGACCGCATACTACGCATACATGTTCTTTCATTATAATTTCTCCAATACTGCTTTATATGCATTAGCATGGCGTTCTTCAACTTTCTTAAGAGCATTGAAACGCTTTTCTGCTTTGGCTAGAACTGCGGCAAATTGTGCGGCATGTTCTTTTGATTCTGCGATTTGACTAGCGGCTTCTTTAGCGGCTTCCAATTCGCCTTCACGTTCAGCAATAGCTTGAAACTGTGGATACATCTCTGTAAACTCGTAAGTTTCGCCTTCAATGGCTTTTTCTAAGCATTCTTTAGTTGTTGGCTTACCAATTAGTAATTCCAAATGACCCCAAGCGTGTAACAACTCTTGGTCTGCTGTGTGTTCGAAATGTTTAGCAACATCTTCGAATCCTTCTTCGCGAGCAATTTTTGCGAAGTAACGGTATTTTACATGCGCTTGGCTTTCACCTGCTAATGCACTACCTAAGTTTGCTAGTGTGACAGACATAATTTCTCCTTGTGTGTGTTGTCTTACAAATCATATTGTAATAGTATTTACTAATAAGATCAAGTGGGTTAATTAATTTTTTCAATAATAATTTTAATAACGCTTATAGATTTTTTCAATAACAAAAAAGGACCGTTGGGTCCTTTTTATTTCTAATATTAAGATTAGAATGAGTACTTAGCGCCAACTAATACTGTGTTTCCACTGTATGCTTTGTTAGCATCTTCGGTTTTGAATTGATAACGATAATCAACTGTCAAACCAACTTTTGATGTAACTGGAACAGTAACTCCAACACCGGCTAGAGCAACATAACGATCATGATGCTGAACAATAGCAGATTGATCTAAGTATGTAGCGCCAGCTTTGGCAGTGATGGTAGCTGTACCTAATTTAGTTACGTCATATCCACCAACTAAACTGAATTTGTCAGTATTATACTTGTCTTCACGTAGAGCTTCAGCGGTTACACTGAAATCTCCAAAATGCTGACCTACTGTCAAACCATAAGTAGCACGATCGTGATTACCAGTAACGATGTCAGAACCTCCAACAACTCCGACTTCTACAGCACTTGCTGAAACAGCCGCTAGGGCTAGTAATGTTGCGATTGCAATTTTCTTCATAATTAACTTCCTTTTTAAAAATGACAACAGTCATGTAGCAATTATATATGCCTAAACTGCAAATGTCAATAAGTATTTAATCCAAATTTTATATAGTTCCCGGGTCAATTTGCCCTAATTGCTCAAAACCCCATGATCGTTCATTGCATCCGTTACAGTTTCGACATCTGCTGATTTCATGTGCTGAACAACTATGTGTTAGATAAAATAATGCTGTTTGGTTTAATTGTATACAAAGTTCAATAATGTGACTTTTATCAAGATCTGCAAATGGCGCTTTAAATTTATCTGTTTGTCTATAAGGAATAGGTTCCCAATTAATCATGTGTTGCGGCAATTGTTGTATAAGCCCAGTGTAGGCTATATCAAACCCTCTTAGGTATGATTCAAGCACCCCAGATTTAACTTGCTCTTCTTCTGGAAGTGTATTGTTGCCCACTACAGTTGCCGTTGCTGGCGATAGATTAAAATGATCTCTAACGTGAGCAACTACAATGTTAGCAAAGTATTTTGAACCTTCTTTACGTGCTACCATTAATGGTTCTATTTCGTGTATGTTTCCTAAATTTTTATTTTCAAGTAACAACAAATAGTATAGGATTGCACTATCAATTCCGCCGCTAACAAACACTGCTAACTTTTTAGGTTCAGATGGTAGGACAATTTCAAAGTCTCTACGATCGTGTTGTGGGCCGCATGTAATTTTCATATTCTATTTAATCATAAGAAAAGCACCCGAAGGTGCTTTCTGGTTATGTTTGATAACAAGGTCTTTCCTACCTCGCAAGGGCTGTTTTTTAGGCAGCTAATTCGAATGATTCGTCATTTAAGGCGAAATCAACTTCGAAAAACTTGAATGTAGATGTTTTTGCATTTACTTTATTTGTATTTTACGTGACCCCACGTGTTGACCTTCATCCTATCTCACCCTGTCGAAACCATGGCAGGCCCATCATAAAAAGATTATTTCCAAGTCTGTTGAGCAATCCAGTGCTGAATTCTTTGAATGCGCCAAGCGGCCCATTCTGGAACTTTGAACAACTCTCGACCGCTAGGGGTAACAAGAGTGTTATCACTTTTAACGCCCATTAAACCTATAAACATACAATCTCCTTATGGTGGACCTGGGGGGATTCGCACCCCCGTCCAGAACGCCTTACTTTAAGGTTTATACAACAATACTGTATATTATACAGTAATGTTATTTATTGTCAACCCTGTTTGGATAATAGATTTTATCTAAATTTTGTAGATCTGCGTTGAACGCAATACTAATTCTATCCGAATTACTCTGATTATTACCGGCATGATGTTTAATCCATCCCGGGAAAACAATTAATTTTCCAGGCTCAGGAGTGATAGTCCATTTTACTGAATTAAAAGGATTAAATCCTTTATATATTTGCAGTGGAATAGCATAACCTAATAAATCTCTCATCGGAGATTCTAAATCTAAGTTTCCTGAATTGATTTCTGCTTTAACATAGTATACAAACGAAAAAAATCTACCTGGATGCAGGTGCGGTACATTATTTTGTAATACTCGGCCATTAGGTTTGTTTATATTAATCCAACTAGTAGTCAATTGCGGTGCATAGTCATCTTGTATATTGTATAAACCTGTAATCTCTTGCAATTTCAATTTAACTTCGGCTACTAATTCTGCTAGCGGCTCTGCTGTTAAATCAACCAATTCACTTTGCCATCCTAGAGCTTTTTTTATATCAGGGTGTGCCTCTTCTTGAGCGTAGCAGTAATCTTCAATTTTTTTATTATCTATATCAAGTCGATCCCACCCTATAGCGTTGGCAAACATTGGCGTTAAATGCATGAGTATTATCCTTATTAGTAGCTATTTAAACACCCTAATTAAAAGATACTGGTGGTTTTGGTAAATACTAGTATATTAAACATGCCGGGAGCGAATCAATGGCCTTATTAGACTCAGTATTAAATCTAATCACAAAAACACCAAAAGATCCGGACGCACCAAAACCACCAGTTGGTTCACGTAGCGAACGCGAAGCAAAAATCAAAGACAAAGCAGGTATGGTAATTAACGTGTTTGCGTTATTACTAGCTATTAATGCATGGTATGGTGGAAAGTTATCAAGTACTGTATTAAACAACACTATTGCCGCTAATGACACTTATGCGTTCTATCAAGCCAAGAGTTTAAAGCAAGCATTATCAGAACAAAATCTTTATGAAGCCGCGCACAACGGCGACAAAGCCCGCGCTGAAGAAATGGCTAAGAAGATTGAAGATTACGAAAATGGTCCAGAAGGTAAGAAAGCATTGTTAGCCAAAGCTAAGAAAATGGAAGCTGACCGTGACGAAGCTAAAACACGTAGTCCTTGGATTGGGTATGCTAGCACAGCATATCAGTTGGCAATCGTTGTATTGTCAGCAAGTATTCTTGCTGTTAGTATGAGTTTGTTCTGGAGTAGTTTTATTGTTGCTGGACTAGGATTGCTATTGTCAGCACAAGGCGTATTCCTTTTCTTCTAATGGAAAAATATATAGACACTATCAAGGCCATAGCACTTACTATTGTGTTAGTTGGTCTTGTTTTTTTAATAATTTAAAGATCACCCTTAGGACCGGTACTAGTTACCGAAGGTGAAGGCGGCTGCTGCCTGAGATGAACGATTCGCTACCGGAATTCTTGAAGTGAGCATTTTTTACGACTGTAATTTCAGTGTAATCATTATATACTCACATTAAGTATAAATACTAGTATACACCAATAAAGGTAGCGAATCTATGTCTCGAGTATTATTCATTCTAAAGCGTCGGCCGGACTTTGACGCCAAGGTCCATACTCACGTTGGTCTCAGCACAGGCCTATATAACAGTGCAAAATTTATGAACGACATGTTGGTAAACAACGGCGTTGAAAGTTATCTTGAAGTTGTTGAAGACTACAATCGTATAGATAAGTTTGTGACACAACATAAACCTACACACTGTATTATAGAAGCAATTTGGGTAGTCCCGCAAAAATTTGCCGTATTACAAAAACTACACCCCAATGTTAAATGGATAGTTCGGGTGCATAGCGAAACTCCGTTCCTAGCAGGTGAAGGCATGGCATTTGATTGGTTGGGAGATTACTCAGGTTTTAAAAATGTTATACTTGCTATCAATGCACCTCGCATGATGTATGATATACAAATTTATCTAAAGACTCTTAACGGTTGGTCTGAAGAAGAGTTAAATGATCGTGTTATTTACTTGCCTAATTTTTACCCACAGGAATATAAAACTAAGACATTTAACAAAAACAAAGATACTATAGATATTAGTTGTTTTGGTGCTATCCGTCCCCTTAAAAATCATGTACTACAAGCATTAGCGGCTATCGGATTTGCCAATGAGATTGGCAAGAAACTACGCTTTCACGTTAATGCAGGTCGTATTGAAATGCAAGGCGGCCCTGTTATTAAAAATTTAAAAAGTTTGTTTCAGCAAATACATGCTAGCGGACATGAAATGGTTAACCATCTATGGAGGCCTAGAGAAGGTTTCTTAGAACTGTGTTCTGAAATGGATATTGGGCTACAATGCAATTTAAGTGAAACATTTAACATTGTTGGCGCAGATCTAATTAGTCAGGGTATACCTTTGCTTGGAAATGCTGACGAAATACCGTGGGCTGTTAGAGAATTCAGTGCAGATCCTAACGACAGCAATGATATTATAAAAAAATTACATTTAATCTATCAATTTCCAGAGTTAAATGTATCTACTCATCAGTATGCGCTAACGCACTATACTGATAATACCGCAAAAATCTGGACTAAATACTTCAAATAGGAGACAATTAAATGTCAAAGCATCACGTAAGAAAACATCATTGGACAAACGGTATATTACATACTATGGAAACATTTTTTGATACATTAGAAGAAGCAATGGAGCATGCTAGATCAAGCGATGCACATACTATAAAAGTGTATAATTCTTCAGGCGAAATGGTACACTCACAATCTTCAGCTGTGATTCCAGATCAAATTAGTGTTAGAGAAACATACGCCTAATGTCTAAACATAGAGTTAGAAAGCATCATTGGTACAACGGTGTTCTAAAAACCGTTGAACATTTTTTTGATACTTTAGAAGAAGCAGTTAAAAGTGCTGACGACGGTACTTCACATTCTGCTAAAGTTTATTCTAGTTCAGGTGAGCTAGTACATGCGTCAGCAACAAATAGTACAGTAACATATGCTTAAGGAATAATTATGAGCAAACACAAAGTTAAATCACATAGATGGCATGCTGGTCATCTAAGAATTACGGAAGCTGAATTTGATTCATTGGAAGAGGCAATGGCCTATGCTAACACAAGATTTGGATCAGACTCTGTTAAAGTTTATAATGCAGATGATGAGCTAATACACGCTAATCAATCTTCTACCACTGATAGTACATACGCTTAAAAAGTCCAAGGAGCGAACCGTGGGTGACTTTTTTAAACTAGTAGCAGAGCTAGGTTTTCCTATAGCAGGAGCGATGGCAGCCGGGTACTTTGTGTTTTTAACACTAAAGTTCATTCTTGCTGGTGTAACTAGTAGTGTTACTGGCATGGGTAACATCATCAAAGGACTAGATAGTCGTGTTGATACTATGACAAATCAACTACAACGTATTGATGTTAAGGTAAGTCATGCACTTGGCCTACAACCAGACTACGATCGCATAGCTCGTGCCGAACAAGCTGACCAGAGAAAAGACTAATGCTACATATAGACTATGAATGGGATCTTAAAGAAGATGGCATTCTTCTCGACGAAGAACTTAAAACAGTTAGGTTAGGTTGGGAAGATGGCGATATTTTTAAATTAGTCACAATCAACGGACGTAGAAAATTAGTCAAACTGGAAGATGTAGAAGCATTTATTCAAGGACACAAAGTAAATGGATGAACTGGTTAACCTAGTTAACAAGTATGGGTTTCCTATAGTTGCCGCCGCTGGCATGGGATATTTTATCTACTACGTGTGGACATGGGTTACTACAGAAATCAAGCCGGTCATTGGACAGGCTAATGGAACACTTATTGCACTAATAGATCGCATACGTATGTTGGATAACGATTTGATTAGACTAAATCAAAAAGTCGAAACAGTTATGGAATTACGTGGTAAAAGCATTGAACACGAGCGTATATTGGCTGAACAGCAAATCAATAGATTTGACAATGCCGAAGTAGAAAAACCCTTCAACGAAGGTAATCAATCGAGCAGTAATAAGATAGACTAAGTATATAATGAATCCAATTATATACACCCTAGTAGTAACACACATTACTATTGTTGCTGTTACTCTGTTCTTACACAGAGGACAAGCACACAAAGGAATTATATTCCACCCAATTTTAAGTCACTTCTTCCGTCTTTGGCTATGGTTAACCACAGGACAGATTACTAAACAGTGGGTAGCGATACATCGTAAGCATCACGTTTACAGCGATAAAGAAGGTGACCCGCATAGTCCACACGTATTCGGTGTCTGGACAGTATTCACTAAAGGCGCATTGCTGTATCATCATGCTAGTAAAGACACAGACATGGTTAACCAGTTTGGTGTAGGAACGCCAGACGATTGGATGGAGCGTAACATTTATACACCCCATAGCCGCCTCGGTATTCTTTTAATGCTGGTCATAGACTGCCTGTTCTTTGGACCGTGGGGATTATTAGTGTGGGGTGTGCAAATGTTATGGATACCTTTTTGGGCCGCTGGTGTCATAAATGGCTTGGGTCACTGGTGGGGTTATCGCAATGGCGAAACCAGGGAGCAATCCAGGAATTTAATTCCATGGGGGATTGTTATCGGCGGCGAAGAACTACATAACAACCATCATCTTAATCCAGCTAGCGTAAGATTAAGCCGTCGTTGGTTTGAATTTGATATTGGCTATCTGTGGCTAAGACTTTTTAGTCTAGTAGGACTTGCTAGTATAGTCAGAACCGATCTTATTTAGAAGTTGCTACATAAGTTCCGGCCCAGTCTGCGGGCTTACCTGATTGCAATCTCTGCTCCATAATACTGTAATAGTCTTTCATATTTGGATGTTGTCCTTTACAGTAATCAATCATTTGTAATGCCTTAGGCCAATCACCCGAATAGTAGTGTTTCAAGAATTCTTCATGTCCTAGTGAGCTTGTTTCTACAGTGTAGATAGTAACTCCTTCCTTTTTGCCTTTAACAGCGATATTATCTAATTCAAATACAGGATATTCGTCACGAACACGTTCTGCTGTCACAGGTCCTAACACAATTAAAACCCCGTAATTTTTACTCTGTCCTTCTAGTCGGCTAGCAAGATTGACCGCATCTCCAAGACAGGTGTAATCAAAACGCTGTTCACTACCCATGTTACCGACCACAACAACCCCGGTGTTAATGCCAATACCCATACCAAAGGGAGGAGTACCTTCCTCAGCAATTTCTCTATTAAACCCATCCAAACTCCCTAACATTTCAAGTGCGGCCTTAACAGCGTCTTTACAATGTTTTGTGTTGTCCAATGGTGCGTTCCAGAAGGCCATCTGTGCGTCACCAATGTACTTGTCTAGTGTACCATCATTTTCTAAGATTGTTTTTGTCATCGCTGTCATGTAGCGATTCATAATCTTAGTAAGTCCTTGTACATCTTTACCGTAAAATTCGCTGATACTAGTAAAACCACGAACATCGGTAAACATGATGCTAAGTTCTTGTTCTTCTCCGCCTAAGACTAGTAGTTCAGGATTCTTTTGTAGTTTAGCAACTAAGTCTGGGCTTAGATAACTTCCAAACTGTTTTTTAATTTGTTGTTTCTGTAAGAACTCGCTTACGAACTTAACACCGTAAGCATGAAGCAGAACAAGAACAATACCAACACTAATGGCAGTAATGTCAACAAGCCAAAGATAATGCGAGTACATATACTGAGATACAGGATACAAAATACCGATAGCGATAACGCCACTAATAAGTCCAACATAAGTCCACCTTGTTAAAAAGAGTAAAGCTATGCCCAATACTGCTAGGGCTAAAATTTCAGCACGATCTGCCCAATCAGGACGCTGTATGGTTGTGCCACTAAGCATTGTACCTAGTGTTGCGGCTTGTAAGTATTGCGGCCATACTTCCCCTCGTGCTGTTGCAACCGGATTAGCCAACCCTGCGGCACTAAGCCCTACAATAACAATACCTTTGTCAAATGATTTAGGAAGTTCTGTATAACTGTATTCTTTAGGAGTTGCACTCCAATCAATCCATACGCGACTTAGACTGTCTGTATTAATTTTGCTTAATTTAGGAACACGTAATGCTTCGACACCGTCTTCGCCAATCTTAACTTGTATGCGTGTATCGCCAGCGGCCACACGTAATGTTTCCATTGCTAAACTAGGGTATAGATCTTCACCTACCATAATAACTAATGGCATACGACGGACAACACCGTCTATTTCTGGAAACGTATTAACAATACCAACGCCAGCGGCAAGACTACTTTGCGGTTCTACATTGGATAGTAAGCCAGGATATTCAACTACTTTACCCGCAGGATCTTGTCCTACTTTTTGTACAGGACTGCCGTGACTTTCATTTTTATTCTTTTGACCTGCTACTGCTGGCAATACTGTTGGAAACTGTTCCATAGCCTTGCCTAGTATAGCATCTTGCTTAAAGCGATCTTTCTCGGGCATCAACACATTGAACACTACAAGTCCAGCATCGTGTGCATACAAGTCTTTAATTATGTTTGCATAATAATCTCTAGGAAATGGAAACTGTCCTAGTTTGTCTAATGTAGCTTCGTCTATATTGACTACACTAACTGGAATGTCTTTTGCTGGTTGACTAGTTACAAGTGTATCAAAGTAACGCAATCTTACGCTTTCTACAAAGCTAGGATCTGCTATACGAACTGCTAAAATAACGGACAGCGTTATTAGTGCTGTCCAAGGATTCCAAACTATTTTTTTAATTTGATCTTTGGTCATGTTATTTTAAACCTTTTAATTTAAGCATAGCATCTAATGGATCTCCGCCTGTGGGCTCTTTATAGTTAGGGTCCTTATAAATTCCACTGCCCGGTTTATTTGGATTATAGCCTGGTGGCACGTATCCTGGCTGTCCAGGTTGAGGTGCAACAGTTTTAGATGATACAGGTTGTACAACAGCCTTAGTAGCTTGTTTTTGTGCCTTGGCTAAATCCTGTGACATATTTGATTTTGGAGTAGGAGTTGCTCCTTGTCCTTGTGATTTAGTAGACGCCTGCGCTAGTTTTGTATCAGGTTGCATAGCGTCTGGCAATTTAGCCACATACTGTTTGAATGCCGCTTTGCGCTCACTTGCACCTTTTTTAGCATGATTAATGATACTAGTTACTGCACTAGTATTAGCGAAATCTTTAATCATTGGGCGAACACGATTCAACCAAAAGTCAACAGTTGCTTTTGCGGCTGTAGCTGGTTTTTCAAGTAGCTCCGGATGCGACACAACATCAATACCTGAGTTTTGTGCAAACTGTGTATAGTTGTATCTACCAGTTACTTGAATGAATCCTCGACCGATAAACTTTTGCCCATCACCGCGTTGTGTGTTGCCTAACATTGTGGCAGTTTTTGATGGCGGCTCGTAGTTCTGTTGCCACTTATTAGGAAGCTCTTTAAGTGTCTGATAGCCAACTGTTTCTACGTGGCATTGTGCTAGTAGCTGTGCTAGTTCAACGCCGACGATACCGGCAGCTTTAGCAGTCTGTTCTAGTACACTGCCTAACGGATCTTGGGCTAATGGTGGAATTTGTTGGGGTGCGAATTCTTTTAATCTCATCCAGTATTTAGCTGGTTTACAAAGTCTAAAAGTAAATCGTGTTTGCTAGTATACTTGCCTCGCATATAGCTATAACTGTCGTACCAGAATTGTTCAGCTTCTGGATGGCATCCTATTAAGCCTATATTACCCTGTATTATCGACATAGCATCGCCATTTCTGTATCTTGCTATAGTATCAAATTTTTTACTGTTACCAACTAATGCACAGCCATCATAGAAAAACATACGTTCAGGACGATTGCGCCATAGTACAAACAAATCTTTTGCATGTGGTCTGCGTGTATCTGTCCCGGGTTGTGTTATGTACTGCACAGCATCAACGCTATCAAGCATATTAAAATAATTTAATCCTGCCCAATATGCACCCATACAAATTCCAAGATACTTGCCACCGTTCTTAACAAAATTACGTACCCGATCTCCATTATGCTTAAATGCTCGATCAAATGTGTTAGCATCTCCAAAGCCGCCGGGAACTGCTATTATGTCCACATCGTCGAAGAAGTTATCTTCTAAAGGATTGATGCTGAAAATTTTAAAATTGTAATCGGATTGTAATGCGCGAATGACACCATTGCCCGACTGTACACTACACTTAGGATCGTACAGGAAAAGAGCAATGGTGGGTTTCATTTTACAACTTGTGTTCTGTGTAAATCCAAGTGACTAATAATATTAGCCACAGGACTCTTAATACATTGTCGAAGATTCGTTCGTAGTGATCAATCCACGTTTTTTTCTTTTGTTCCATCTGTTTGCTTCTTTGTTTCGTCTTTGCGCTCGATTGGCGGAGGAAAGTATGGTTCAATTACGTAGTGATTTGCACCCCACCAGCCAAATGCTGTGAAGAATCCGTAGACTATTACTTCTGCTATTCCCATGTCTGTGTCCTTTCATTAACTACTACTATTTAGCAGGGATTAAATTGTCTCTAAATATTGCCCAAGCACGTTCCCAAGTCCAACGCTGGCTATAACTCTCTACGTGTTCTCTGTTTAACTGTAAGCAAGCAGTAACAGCGTCTTCTAAACTATCGTTCATAAAACCCGTCATACCTTGATCGACAACATCCTCGGGGCCTTGACACGGGTAAGCAGCCACAGGAGTTCCGCAAGCCATTGCTTCAATCATTACAATACCAAATGTTTCCCATTGACTTGGAAATACAAACACTTCAGCATTAGCATAATACTTGGCTAAATCTACACCTGTCTTAAATCCTGTAAAGTGTACATCAGGATATCGCTTCTTATAAGTTTCTAACATAGGACCATCGCCTACCATAATTTTTAGATAACCTGGATAATCTAATTCAAAGAACTTTTCTAAATTCTTTTCCTTACTAACACGACTAACGCATAATAAGTATTTTGCTAACACTTTTTCTCTTAAATCAGGAGTAAAGATTTCACGGTCAACACCGCGTGTCCATGGAATAACTTCTCCGTCAAATCCATGTGCCTTTAGTTCGGCAACCATCGAGTCTGTTGTTGTTAAAACTTTGCCACTATGTTTATGAAACCATCTGACAAAACGCCAAGTAAGAGACTCAGGTATTCCAAATAACTTTTTGAGCCCTTCAGGAAACTTAGTGTGATAAGCGGTATTGTGAGGAATATTAGCCAATGAAAGATATGCTCTAGCCCACAAGCCAAGAGGACCCTCTGTGGCGATATGGATATAATCCGGATCGACCGACGCAATCTTCTTGCCCATATTCCTGGGATAGCTAATCTTGACTTCGTTGTAGCCAGGGCAATCAATATAGCTGAACCACCCGGGATGAAGAAAAACAACGTTATAACCGTCCAGAAGCGCACACGCCTCAATATTTTTGTACGTAGTGACAACGCCATTTATTTGATCCGGCAAGTTATCTGTTATTATCAGTATTGTCTTTGTCATTTTCTCGTGTCCATGTAATAATTTCCCATCGACCATCATGATGCTCAACTAGTGCTGTACAACTTTCCACCCAGTCGCCATCATTCATATAAATGACGCCATCTATCAGTTTAATTTCTGCGTGATGTATGTGTCCGCATATTACACCGTCGAAGCCACGTTTCTTACAATAACGTGCTATGTTGTTTTCAAATTGAAACATAAAGTCGCTGGCCTTCTTAACTTTATGCTTGAGATATTTACTAAGACTCCAATATCCAAACCCTAACTTGTGGCGTATCCAGTTAAACTTGCTATTCCATTCCAACACTAGATCGTATAATTTGTCGCCTAAGAAAGCTAGCCAAGGAGCCAAACGTGTAATGCCATCAAATAAATCGCCATGAGTTACAAGATAGTGTTTGCCATCTGCGCCTATGTGCTCTGTTTGATTGTGTATTTCAACAAGTCCAAACGAGAATCCATATGGTATCATGGGTCTCAGGAACTCATCATGATTACCAGCAACATATACAACACGAGTACCACGTTTAGCGTGACCCAACACACGTCGAACAACGTTAGTATGCGCTTGTTTCCATCGCCATTTGTTTTGTTGGATTTTCCACGCATCGATTATGTCTCCTACAAGATATAATGTTTCGCATGTATTGTGTTTGAGAAAGTTATTCAGCTTGGCCGCTTGTGAGTCACGTGTGCCTAAGTGTACATCGGAAATAAAAATACTGCGATAAGTTTTCAGTGTCATCCAATATTTATCGCAGTATTGTTGTGCTAATATTACAAGAGTGTTACACCTGTACTACAGTCCACTTGTGTGTGAATGGTTTGCCTTCGGCCTTGTGTTTCAAGATTTTGGCGAATTCCTTCTTGCGAAGTTCAAACTGTTTCTCGGCATCGTGGTCGACGCAAGCCCTGTACAGTTTAGTTATTAACTTTTTCTGTTTCATGGTTGTGTCTCCTTTTAGATAAAAAATGGAACTTGCGTTCCACTGTGGATTACGGGTTCCCACGGCACCCTATTTTGTGCCCGTACTTTATTTATCTATTTTGTTGAACTGATACACTACATCCGGCGCCATTAGTACAAGTTTGTTGAACTACAAAAGTCTGTCCTTGAGTTTGAGCCTGTTGTAATAAATTAACTGTGCTTGCTCCGCCTTGGTTGGCCACATTAATTAATGCACCGTTATTGTTACCTGCCTGACCAACTGTAATATTGTTGCCCGGTCCTGTTACAGTAACAGCAGATAAGTTTCCGTTGCCATTTTGATTTACTGTTGCGGTATTGTTGTTGCCGTTAATAGAAGTATAACCTTGATTGTTATTGCCATTTTGTATTGTAGTGGCTGTATTGTAATTGCCAGTTACTCCAAGTATAACGCTGTTCATTAAGCCAGTTTGTTGGCTTGTAACATTATTGTTATTACCTGAAACATTTAAGGCTGCAAAGTTGTTATTGCTGACCATTGTAGATTCACTTGGCACACCTATACTATTGACAGTAAATCCTTGGTTAGCACTTACTTTGTTGCTCACACCGGATACTGTCATCTCAATATCATTACCTTGGCCTTTTTGTGTGGCCTGTATAGTATTGCTAGTGCTACCTATTGTTTGATTAATTGTGATAGCGTTAACTAGTGTACCTCTGTAACGATTAAGATCGGCAGGAGTTAAACTCTGGCCCGGAGTTATCGTATAATTATCCGTAGTAGTTGTAGTTGTCATAGTGGTGCCATTGGACGTTGTACTAGTTCCATCGCTGTAGTTAGTAGTGGTTACAGGTGTAGTATTTGTTGTAGTTACAGTTTCAATTATTGTGCCTGTAAAACTATAGTTGTCTGAATTGTTGGTATACTGATTGGTTACACTACTAGTTGTAGTATTAGAACTAGATGACACACTATCACTAGTGCTGGTGCTAGTTACAGTAGGAGCAGAACTACCTCCACTTGATTGTCCAGATGCTAAAGGTGTTGTAGATCCCGAAGAAGCAAAAGTGTCAACTTGCGAATTACTAGGATTCAATGTACCAGTCCAAGTATAACCACCGTTACCTGAAAAACCGTAGTTGGTACTGAATAACTGTCCTGTGTTATTATCGTTACCTACAAAGAAAAACAGCGAGTGACCACTGCTATCTGTACCCATACTTAATATATGTCCTGTGCCAATAGTACCTGCTAGTGTACCATCACTGTTATAGACGTTGGCTTGATATGGATTAGTAGCGTCACCTGTAGTTGAAAATTGAATATATTGTCCAGGTTGCCAATTCCATTGTCCGCTAGTCCAAGGTATTCTATAAGCAGTTCCTGGATTAGTACTGTATATCTGGCAAGTATTTGTCTGGGTACAAGAACTAACATTCCATTGACTGTCTGCTACTTGATACTGACCAAATCTTAAATCTGTAAACACTGGACCACTGCTAGGCGGCGGTGATGGAGGAGGTGCGCCTCCAGTACCTTGTGTTTGCGCTGGAGTTGCGGCCGCTGTGAATCCTGAACTAGAACTTGGAGTACAAGTAAAAGGATTCGTACCAGCTGAACAAGGGCCAGCATACGCACCAATTTCAATACTAGGATTAGTACTAGTTTGTGTGCCGTTTAAACTAAAACTAAAATTGTAAGTAATGCCAGATGTGACATTTATACCTTGATAGATACCATCAAATGTTCCAACGGCACCATCAATCCAAGTACCTGCCGTACTGGTGTTTACGCCTAAACCGCCTGTGTATGTTCCCATCCATCCTTGCCCTGGAGCATAATACATACCTGCCGCAGGCGGAGCACCGGCGGCGCTTTGATACCAAATGCCCCAATCTGCTGGTGCTTGTAATCCATACTGTGTATTGGTTGTACCACCGTATTGTAAATTAGGATTTTGTAATAAGTTTGTTAAACTTGTTCCGGTAGTAATACTAAAATTACCTATGCCCCAGTAACCAGGATCTTGACGAATGGCAACACCAAAGTAATCAACACCAGTAGTGGGTGCGGTAAAAGAATAGGAATAGTTTACGTATGTACTAGGAGTTGTATAGTTTACAATGCCAATAGGGTTAGGCGGCAAATTTTGAGCGTGAGATTTACTAGCAAAAATAAAAGATAAGATAAGGAAAACAATAGGTAAGACTGTAACCATAAGGATACCTTTCCTTAGATTGCTTTGCTGTATTGCTTGTTTTTCGGCTTCGTGTTTACGCCAAAACTTAATACTTGCAGAAGTAAAATTGTTTCTTATCATTTTATTTCCAAGTTTGAGTAATTACTATGCTTCCAGTGCTCTTTCCGCTAGAAGAAAAATTAAATGCATCAGTGATACGATCTTGTGTTACTACAACAACTGCTTGTGTATTCAATGGCAGTACAATATTAGCATAGTTGTGACCACTACTACTTAGACTTTCGTAACCCCATCCCATTTGTTGTGTTTTGCTGGCATCTTTATACAGCTCGTATACATTTGAATCGCCTGTGGTTTTATCTTTAACATCTATACCTTCTGTTTTTAGACTATCAGCAGTAATTGATATTATTTTTCCCTGTTCGTCTTGGTTAGGCATCTTACCATTAGGTCCTACATTACCACTATTGATAGCAGTATTTTCAACTAGACTAGGTGTGTTATCACTACTTTTACTATCGTCTTTTTTGGCATCGTCTCGCTTTTTAGCATCACCGGTTTTTTCAGCGGCTTGTCTTGCGGCCACTTGGATCAACACACCTCCCGATGTACGTAATGGACTTAACATTAAGTTATTGCCAATAGGAGTATTTGTCAACTCTACTATGACTGGAGGTAATGGAGCGGCACTTAACGTTTCGACCAGTGTGGCCATGTAGGGCTTGTCCATGTGTACGGTATGTCCGCCAGACTCTACATCAATCTTGCCCGATCCACAAGTAAGTCCTTTTAAATTTACACTGCCTTCTATTTCACAAGTCGGCATAAGGATAACAGCACTCTTACCTGTTTCGTCTACACTCATGACAAAATCTGTACCACGAACAGCAATAGCCGCTGTAGGTGTTTTAATGTTTACTGAGTTAGGATTGTTATGTGCTATATTGCCAGATACATATCTAACTGTACCTTCTGCGGCCTTAAGACTTAGCTTGCCACTTTTAGCTTTTGGATCATAGATAAAATCGTCTATTACTAATGCGCTACTGGCTGTAACTCGTACAGTAGTATCGTCTTTAAATGTTATTTTTACATCACCGTTCTTAGTTTCTACACGATCATTCATTTCGACCGGGGTGCCTTTGGCAATAGAAATAGTGTTGCTGCCACGTTTAATGACAGCAACACCTGTTAAGTCAGTCACTGAACCTATGTCTGCACATGCCGCTGTTGCGACTAACAACAATAATAATGCAAGACGTTTCACAACAACTCCTTATCGGCGTTGTAGGATGTTAAAGCTCCCACCGTTTGAAACACTGTTAATACTCAACACGTTGTCGACTGACCCGCTTTGTTGAACATTATAAGTTGTTCCTGTTCCAGTTTGGCTTATAAGCATACTACTTCCACTTGCGCCTGTGCTGGTTTGACTTAGGTTAAATGTATTGTTATCGCCGCTCACACTAACAACCTGTGAATGACCATTACCAATCATAGCCACGTTAAACGCATTGCCGTTACCAGCTACGCTAACCTGACTAGTTAGATCCGAACCTTTGCCACGGAAATACATCGAATTACTGTCACCGCTGAACTGCCAATTGATCTTGGCACGATCACAGCCAGTTGATGTATCTCCACAAACTGCATCCACAGTATTACTATTACCAATCTGCTCAATAGTAACGCTAGCACCAACACTACCTGTTGTACCATTAGTTACTTGTAAGGTACTGATAACGTTATTGTCACCCTGTTGCACGGTTACAATGTTTTGACCAATGCCGCGTAAGTATACAGGATTTAACGCACTTCCTGCTTTGTTACCACTTCCTATCTGTGTCATATTGACGGTAGGATTGTCACCGCTTTGATCGATGAATACGCTATTGGTTGTTGCTTCCGCCAATGCCGCAGTAGCATTAGGGCTAACTGTGATCATTGTTGGAATTGTCGGTGTAACTGGGCTTGCTGGATCGGCTGCCATTACACTTGTTACTGACATTAACGAAATTAAACTTGCAATTAATGTTTTTTTCATAATTTTAAATAAACAAATTTCTTTGTTTAAGCTCCTTGGGTTGTTCCCATTTTTATTATTGTACCACTTCCTCTGGCAAAATATTTAAGCGTATATCTCGCTTATTAATACTCTGCTGTTATTTTTCTAACACTTCAGGTGTTGGTTTTTCAACAGGTGTTGGTTTTACAACACCAGCTTTGAATTTCCATAACCCTTGACGCTCTCCTTTCTTAACTAATTCTACAATTCCTGATTCGATGGCACTACGTAACGCATAGTTACCAGGTTCATTAAATGTTTGGCTAGAATCAATTTCAAAACTTTGTGTGTAGTTGTTAAAGAATTTCATACCAGTCATACCATCGCTGGTACTTAACAAATTCTTTTCAACTGTAACTGTTGTTAAAACTTCTCCGGTCTGTACACTTACTAATCGTAGACTAATAACAACAATGTCTTGCGTGTATTGTGTTTGGGCACCGATACCAAATACTGCAATGCCACTGCCGCCAGTAAGAGTATTACTGTTATAGTCAATGATCCCGCCTTCAACGATAACACCAGCCATTGTTAATGGAGGTAACATCTTAGCATTAGCACCTTCGTAGATTTCACGAGTCTGCTTGATCATTTGACGCTCTTTCAAAAGGTTATCAAGGCCAACACGTTCAACTACTGTAAACCATTGGCGATTGCCTGCCTCTTGCATAGTTTTAATCAAGTATGCTTCCGCACCTTGAGTCACCGCAGTGCTAAACAAACTTAATGTTTGGCTAGGCTTGCGCTGTCCTGTTAAATCTTTAAATCCGTAAATTGCAACACTGATTGGAGGACCGTCTGGTGCTGGCAATGTGTTAATTTCTTTTGTCATTGTCCCAGATACAACTGGTGCATCTTTCATTTCAACCGAGCCCATTGGACGTACTGTACTACAACCTGTAATAGCTAATACCGCCAGGGCGATTAAAGATAATTTTAATTTATTCATTATTCGTCCTTAAAATGCAAAACTTGCGATTGGAACTACAACTGTAGTTTTAGTGCCAGCAGAATCAACTACAGTAAGTGTAACACTACTTGTACCTTTCTGCCATGTAACCGTATTGCCGTCTAAATTAAAATTACCAGTCTGTGGATTCGAACATCCAGCAATAGCACTACCATCAGCGGCTTTACAATTATTCTGGAATAGGTTATTTGATAGCTGTGTGGCTAATTGTGCATAAACTTGGCTTTGGAACAAGCTCATGAACTTGGCCATTGGCGTATTTTGACTGGCAGTTAGCGCAGCCTGGTTGGCGGCATCTTTCTGCGCCTGTATAGAATCTTTCTGCGCTTTTTCCATCTGCTGTAAGGTCAGTACTTGTGTACTCCAACCATTCCCACTGAATGTTGGATCTTTGAACTGTTGTACTAATTCTGCCCTTGCAAAATTTGCAGTCAGTATGCAAAAAGTACTGACTAAAAGTATTTTTTTCATGAGTTTCGCTCCTCTGTAAGTTATTTACTTACATTTAGAGACAATTAAAGTAGTACTTTAATATTAAACTGCTAATATAATATACCAGGTCATAGCAATGTATGACAATTGATGGGCCATTTGATCTAGGCCGAATTGATTCCAATATAGCGGAGTAGTGTTGTCTTTACTACCATACTTTACCTTAGTGTAGTCTATTAGGTAATGATATACACCTTCTACAGCTACTACTGCCAGTACAGTTAATGGAGCAATTGGATGTATAAATGAAAACAATAGCAATACCACTAGAGATGCAAGCATATGATCTCTGGTATGCGTCATACCAATAGGATCCAACCACACGCCTTTTTTAACAGTCTGCATGTAGGTTTGAATTTTAAAATCAGCGTACCAATGTTTGATTTGCAAAAGTACTAGTAAAAGTATGGTTTCCATGTATAGTATTTATAATACTATCACTTAACAAAAATAGCAAATGAATTGGTTATCTACCAATATAGATCTGGGGTTCTGCGTCTTCCCTACGTTGTCGTTCAGTTTTGGGTATTAAACCAGTGCCGTATTGTGGGTATTTTTGCTGTCTATCATAGGCTACCCAAATAAACAGCCCGCCTAATAGTAGAATTGCGAATAAGATTATTGCTCCAACTATTGCATCGTATGTAAGTTGTTTTATTCTAGCTTGACGTCTTTTTTCTTGAACTGCTTCCTGTTGCATTTGCCTTGCAATAAGTATTTTTTGTTCCTTGCCTAACTGATTCATCATCTCGCTAGTTTCAGTCCATAATGCGCCTAATTCAGGAGGAGCTTGATATATCATCATATCACGCAATTCCATAGTCATTTGCTCTAATTGCTTTTTCATCAAAACACGTTGTAGCGCACGTTTTCCTAGACTAGCATCACCGTGATAAATTTCAGTGCGGCTCTTACGTTCTTCTTCTTCAAGAATTGCCACACACTTGTTCATGTTATCAAAAAACTCTCCAAGATAATTTCCAAGATCTGTATAGATACCTGTAGTTTCACCTTGCTTCTTGTTTAATTCGATTACACGATTTTTTTCCTCTATGTAGGCATTCTTCTGTGCTACAGTAGCAGGCTTGTCTTTGTGATTATTGTGGAATTGATCGTCGAGATCTTTAAGAACAGCTTTTACGTCACCCGCGGCACCTTTGATGTCCTTATATAACTGACACCCTTTTTTAACAGCCGCCACGGCTGTATTTGCTAGTGCAAATAAGGTAATTGGATCCACGGTTCGCTCCCGGAAATACTTACGTATTTACCGAGATTTTACTCTCCGGAGTAGGCCAATTCGTCGTCGGGTATATCAGTAGTATTTACTGTGGGATTAGGCGCAGTTTCGTCAGGTGCTACAGGCTGTTGTGCTATAGCTACTGGTTTTACTGGCTTAACTGCTTTAGTTGGAGGAGGAGGTAATTTACGCTCCCCGTCATGCGGTAACTCTTTTGTATTGGCTTTTTTAGCTGGTTTCTTTTTGTCTAGCTTTTTAATTGCGCCATCAATTGGATCCCATCTACGTCCGCCTGTAGGTTGTACTGATATCCTTGCTCCAGGAATACCGGCATTATCTCTATCACCCTTGTAGGAGATATTTAGTACAGGGTCAAATCCACCATCAGGTGTGATGCCGTTTGGCCAAGTATTGTCTACACCAAAAATTTCAAATGTGTCTTTATCTAAAGATCTAATATGAATATCGCCAGCCATTACTGCATCAACATTACTAGGGCCGGGTTCACCGCCAAACTGTTTACCAAACACAATTTGATTTTTTAATGTTGGATCAGCAATTTCACGGCCCATGGACGTTGCTTTAGGGATACCTTCTTTGCCAAATAATAATTGGGCTTGTGCTATAAAATCTTGTATTTCAGGATTCTGGAAAACTGGAGCATGTGTAACTCCTCCCCATCCTGCAATTGCTCTAGGGCCTGGACCGTCTTTTAGACTAATCCATGCAACTGGGTTACCACTTCCGTCAACAATTTCTGCATCAGCTTTTACACCAGGTGTAGCTTTATGTACACCGCCGGCTTGCACAATTCTATTGCCTACTTTTAGATCAATAGTTTTTACACCACGTTTTTGTGTATTATAAATTATGTGCTGATTTATGTTTTCAATTTGACCCTGTTCGATACGTTCACGAGACGCTGGCTCTTCACCGCCAAAATCTTTGTCTTTGGCTATTTTATTAAGAGAAACATATGGATACTGTTTGTTCGTTGTTTTAAGTTGTAGATTTGTACGTTCTTGCGCACCTGCGTCAGTTAACCAGTATGCAACTCTGTTTACTTCTT
>Ga0208499_1000245_pt1 | contig 22608 bp, 20 predicted proteins | sample CryBogCBE07Jul09_FD_185504 | JGI IMG/M metagenome (GOLD analysis project Ga0208499, IMG submission 185504) | Freshwater microbial communities from Crystal Bog, Wisconsin, USA - CBE07Jul09 (SPAdes) (version 2) | ecosystem: Environmental > Aquatic > Freshwater > Lake | place: Crystal Bog... | reverse complement strand
TGCTCAACGGCGAAACTACCAATACAAGTTTTATTGCAGATGCCAGCAGCAATAACACCGCAGTGACCATTGTGGGCAACACACGCCCAACATTGACTACACCCTACTTGGGTGATGGTTACTACAGCAACTTGTTTGACGGCTCTAGTGGGTACTTAACTTTAGGTACCCCCAGCGCACTACAAGTAGGCAGCAACAACTTTACCATTGAGGCTTGGATATTTCCTATGAGCACTGGACCAATGCTGATACTGGGAAACTTAAATAACGGTAGTGGAACTGGTTCTTATTGGCTTATTGTTAATTCAACATTCAGCGGTGGTAGCCTATTTCAATTGGGATACAACTCTAGTAGTACAGGTTATAACATTCAAGTTGGAACAGGCACACTGACAACATATACTTGGCATCATGTTGCAGTGTCTAGAAGTGGATCCAATGTTTACTTCTTCTTAGATGGAGCGCAAGTTGGTGCAACAAACACCAGCATTGGTTCAAGAGTAATAGACTCCAATTCCAACACATTTTATATTGGATACGCAGTGGCTGGTTCATATTATGTCAACGGGTACCTTTCTAACTTGAGATTGGTCAACGGCGCAGCACTATACACCGCAAACTTTACTCCAAGCACAACATCACTGACCTCAGTGGCAAATACAGCACTATTGACCAGCCAATCAACTAGTATTGTTGACAAAAGTGCGAACAACATCACAATAACCAAGTCTGGTACAGTAAACATTTCACCAGCAACACCGTTTGCCGCACCAACCAGCATCACAGCAAATATTGGCTATAGCGTTTACTTCAACGGGTCATCGAACTTTTCGTGTCCAGTGACTGCTGCATTTACTGGAACAACATTTACTATTGAAGGTTGGGTGAACTTTACTCAATATTCTCCTGCGTATGGCGGTAGTAGTTATGCGTGCGTGTTAGTTGGATCTGATAATGGAACAAATGGGTTTGAAGTATACATTGCTGGTAGTGCCACTTCTTTTACTGCCATGGGATTTTTAGCAAGAAGTGGTGGAACAGTTACAATAAATGTGTCACAAAATTATAATTTCTCATTGAATACATGGTATCATGTGGCCGTAGTCAAAAGTGGAAATTCTTATACATTCTATGTAAATGGAACAAGTATTGGCACATCTACTTCTTCTGCTACATGGACTGATGTTAGTACACTATATGTTGGATACATTTCGGTTACTAGTTACAATGAATGGATGTATGGCTATATTTCTAATTTAAGAATAGTTAACGGCACCGCAGTCTACACAGGTAACTTTACTCCAAGTACAACATCATTGACTGCAATTGCCAATACCACATTGTTGACTTGCCAAGGCAACACCATTGTTGATGCAAGTACTAATGCACTTACATTAACACCTACTGGTAACATCAAAGTTGTCAACAACACTTATCCGTTTACTGTACCAACAGCAACAGTTTCAAATTTATCTAAACTTAGCGCAACTTACTTTAGTGGTACAGCAGATTATTTGACAGCGGCCCCGGGTAGCCAATTTGCGTTTGGCACCAGCAACTACACAGTTGAAATGTGGGTGTATCCCACTGTGGCAGGTAAGGCCATGTGTTTGTTTGACACACGAGCAGTTGGAACATCGGCTAGCGGAGTGTCTTTGGCAATTAACTCATCAAATCAACCCTATGTTTATGTCAACGCTACTACATTGTTTACTTCAACTACTGCAATCGCATTGAACAGTTGGAGTCATATTGCAATGGTCAAAGCCAGCGGAACAATAACTCTGTACATGAACGGAATACCAATTGGATCAGCAGCAAGTGCAACATCTTGTACTGATACATACTGTACCATTGCCAGTACTGTTGACTATAGAGATGCTACCACTACCTATAAGTTTGCAGGTTATCTAAGTGATGTTCGTGTGGTCAATGGTACTGCACTATATACAGCAACCTTTGCACCCACTTATCAACCACTGACCGCAGTGGCAAACACCAGCTTGTTGACACTACAGAACAACGGTGGCGCTACCAACGGTGGCTTTGCAGACAACGGTGAATTCCAAAACGTTATAACTCGAGTAGGAAACGCAAGCCAGGGCACATTCAGTCCCTACAGTCAAATGGGCTGGAGCAACTTGTTCAACGGTAGTACTGATTATTTGACATTCCCTAGCAGTAGTGCATTAACAGGTATAGCTAATACCAATATGACTATTGAATTTTGGGTTAACTTTACAAGCGGAGTTTCATCAAATCTTTTGAACGTAGTACAGAAAGGTAGAACTGGAAACAGCGACTACGAATGGGGTGTGTATTTGACCGGATCTACTGGTACAGCCGGGGGAATGGTTATTAGCTGGCAACCACAAACTGGCGGAAGTGGATCAAATAATAATACCTACAACTCGTCTGGTGTTACAATGACTGTTGGCGTTTGGTACCATGTGGCGATTGCTGTATCCGGTACTACTGCCTACTTCTTCTTAAACGGTGCTGCCGCCGGTACATCTTCGATATCTTTATCATCGTTTACTTCTAGTGGAGTGTTGAGTATTGCAAACAATAATGCTGGCTCAAATAATTTCCAAGCCTGTTATATCAGTAACCTGCGTATACTTAAAGGCACAGCACTTTACACTAGTGCATTTACATCTCCTTCTGCTCCGCTGACTGCAATAGCTAACACCGTATTATTAACTTGCCAGAGTAACAGATTTGTAGACAACAGTACCACTGGATCAAAATTTACAGCGGTCGGGAATCCAAGCGCCCAGGCGTTTACTCCATTCTCTCCAGGGGCGGTCTACTCGCCAACCGTCAACGGAGGCAGCGCATACTTCAACGGCAGCACAGACGCAATATCTTTGCCTTCAATGCCAATTTCTACAACAGGCAACTTTACCGTCGAGGCTTGGGTTTATCCAACCAGTGGATCAGATGGTGGCATATTCTTTCTTGGTGGTAATACCTCTAGTTATGCTGGGTTAAGATTTGGATTTAGCTCTGGAGCATCACCATCTGGTTTCTACTTATTACATTCGCAAAACGGCACAAGCTGGGCAGTAAACTTAGCAGTGGGCGGTTACATATTAAATGCTTGGACTCACGTTGCAATAGTTAGGAACGGTACTGCTGGGACAATATATCTAAACGGTGTTTCGGCTGGAACATTCTCATGGGGAACACTATATGCTGGTACATCAAATTTGATTGGTGAATATTTAAATAGTACAAACTACTTTTTCACTGGCTACATTACCGATGTTAGAATTACCCCAGGAACTGCGGTGTATACCACTGCATTTACTCCTCCCACAGCACCACTGACAAACTATGCCAACTCTACTCCAGCAACTCTTTTGCTAAACTTCAACAACGGTGGTATTGTTGATCAACACAGTTCGTTTAATTTTGCAACCGTTGGTAACATACAAACAAGTACCAGTACAGTCAAATATGGTACTAGAAGTCTACAGTTCACTGGCACTAGTGGAGCGTACTTGCAGTCATTCCAATCACTACCAGCATTGCAATGGTGGCTTGGATCATACACAGTTGAATACTGGATCTATGCCAACGCATTCAGCTCTGGCGGCAACGGTGAATCCACTGTGCTGGGCTGCTTGGGTGCAACGGGTACCAGTACCTACTGGGGATTTGGTCCAATCGCTGGTGGTACAGTTCGTTGGTACTACTACAACGGTGCCGCACAGAACTTGACCACAAGTACTGCATTGTCCACTGGTCAGTGGTATCATTTGGCGTTTGTAAACAATGCCGGTGCATTAACCATCTATATCAATGGCACATCATCGGCTACTGGCACAATCAGCGGTACCCCGCAAGCAGTGGCTACGCTTCCACTGACACTGGGATCTTCAAACAATGTGTCATTCAACGGTTATCTAGACGATGTACGCATTACCAAATATGCACGTTACACTGGCAACTTTACTCCCCCAACTGTTGGTGACATCGCTCAATAAATACATGATAGGATAACAACATGCAAAAAATTAAACAAATGTACCGCAGCAACTACACTGGTGAGGACATCATCACCAAATTAACCTACGAGGGCGGCGATTGGCATCGTACAGTTGAGCATGTGCCCAGTGCAGTTACCAACAGACAAATTAGTAATCGAGCAGTGGTATTAGGCAACGGCCCTAGCCGCACTGAACTATACCCCAACGGCGATTTATTCCAATTACTGGACAGCCACAAAGGCGGATTGTTGGCAGCAGGCGCAGTACAGACTTATGGTTGTAATGCTATTGTACGTGACTATATGCCAGACTTTGTTGTGGCCAATGACGAGATGGCTCAAGAGATTGTGGAAAAAGGCCTTTGGTTCAACAACATCATCTATGGAACCAACGCCATGGTCTTGAGCTATCCTGGTAAGTTCTACAACATACCACAAAGCCCAAACTGGGACATGGGTGCTACAGCAGCCTATCTTGCCTGCTTTGATGGTCATACTACAGTTTATCTAATGGGCTTTGATCTACACAGCGGTCATACTAACTATCAATTTAATGTCTATGCTGGTACTAGAGGATATCCCGATGTTGAAGATCCTACAACTGAAACCTACTTTGAAAACACAATGTTGCAGGTTATGAAACTGTATCCTGGTGTAGACTTTGTGCGTGTAAGTCCTACTCAAGATTACTACATGCCTGATAGTTGGAAGTATCAGCTTAACCTACGTCAAATTGATTTTAGACAGTTTGTTCTAGAAGTAGATTTATAAATTCTCAAGAGTTCGTATTTTATCAATAACACTGGCAAATTTGAAACTGCGCCACACTCCGGGATGCAAGGGACGTGGGTAGTCGTCCAAGGGAACCCAACAATAGCCACGATGTTCACTGTTTAATACAGGAGCAAATTCTTCGTCCACCTGTATCACATAGGTGTGATATTCAAATTTGCCCGTATCGCTAACAAACTTTTCAATGGGCACCAACTTGGCATCTGCAATAACACCACCCAGCTCTTCGGCAATTTCCCTAGCAAGGCCGGCAACCACAGTCTCATTCTGCTCAATCTTACCACCCACAAGTCCCCAAGTGCCGCTGTGCGCCCCATCGTTACGTAACAAAAAAAGATATCTGTGAGTTGTTCGACAGTAGATTAATGCGCCAGCACCAATTAGAGTACCAGCATCCATTCGCCCTGATCGTAAAGGCCGTCGTAGCTCTTTGTCCATTGTGTGTTTTGCCATTTGTATTGAATACCAGTTGTTAGATTTGTTACATATTGTAAACTATTTTCATTGGTGCTGTCAAATGCAACAGTCCAATGAGTGCCGGTATACTGCACAATATCGTTGGCATGAGCCACCAAGTCTTGACCATCAACTCCGCGCCAGGCAGCAGCACCAGAAATGTTATTGTAGTCTCCAATGTCGTTTACCAATAAGTATCTTGTGCCAGCAGCTGGACTGGTCAAGTATGTTCCCACATTGACATTTTGCGGATCAATGATAGCATTGATTGCATTCAGCGTGTTTGTGGGGAAGGTATCACCAAACGGTGTATACAGTAATGTACTGGTGTCAGTGGGATTGTAAGCAATAGTTCCGATAACTTCACTGCCGTTTGGCTGTGTTAATCTAATCTCGCTGGTGCCAGAATTTAATTCACCGTATTGATCAATTAGTGCTTGCCAGGCATGACTTGTACCAATAACTCCATCAATGCCGTATTCGTTATAGGTCACAATGTCCTGTGGCTTCAACAGTTTCAAAGTATAGTACGGAGTACCGCCAGCGGTGTGTACGTTTGAGTTTAAAAGCACTCCGTAGTTGAGCACAGAAATAACCTGTTGATTACCCAAACTTTCCATGGTTTGCAGATCTTGGAAATTGGTAATCACCTGTTGTATAACGCCCATCTTCTTGACCTTGGCACTGGTACTGAGCCAAATTGGTAATTCAAAAGTCATAGTGGCAACACTGATGGGATCTTCGCCTGATGTGGGAATGCTGCGACTATCCCACGTCACGTCGGTCAACATCACAGCACTGAGACTGGTCCAATCAAGATAGTTGTCTGTGCTTTGTATTTCCATGCTGGGGTTAAACAATGCGCTCAACTGTTCTATCAATTGCAGTTTTTGTTCGGTATTGCTGGTCCATATATCCAACTTCAGTGTCAATTTGTAGGGTGCTGGCATTAGTCGCTCAACAGTATAAGATTGTCCCTGCCCTGTGCCGTAAGTTCCAGTTACTGGATCAAATTGACGTTGACGTATTTGCATACTCTCAACTGTGCTTGGACTCTGCAAGCGTGTTTGGTCATAAGCCAGTGCATTGATATACACTGCCATGGCTGGAACAGCATTAACAGTATTCTCGCTGTTGTTACGAATAATCTGTGCTGCTTGACGACTTTGATCTCCGTACATGACTGGTACACGCTGTAGGCTAGTGACACCGTTACGGTCTTTACCAAATTCCACATAAAAATCAGACACCAATCGTATAAATTGGCTTATGAATCTACGAATCTGTCCGTCGTAAAAATAATTGCTGGGTGCTGTCATTAATTATCTGCTTTCGGTGTTAGCGCCTTGCTTAGGCTTTGACGTACAGGTACTTGTTTACCATCTTCGTTAGTGAACGTGCCACTTGCGTTAACAAAAGTACCCAGTTGTGTTTGATTGTTTGCACCCTGTGTAAGACTTGTACGCTGTACATCGTTAATGCTGACCCAACGTTTACCATCAAAGCGGAACACACGATTTGGTATGTAGTCGGTGCGTAAAAAGTATTCGCCACTGATGGCATTTGCTGGAAACATGATTCCAACACCCATGGCAACATCATTTGGTGCCACTGCTGCCCCAGTTAGATATCCCGGTAACACAGCACCAGCAGTGAGCACTCCTTCGTCGGCAGTGTCGCGTACATCATCTGCTCGATCAGTAACATCATCTGCAGACCTAGCTGGTTGATCAGGAAATCCACCATCAGGGGTAAGCGGTTTGATATAGAGACTGCTGGTATCGTATCCACTAAGTGGCACATTGGCTTCGCCTTCGCGTATAGTGGCATCGTTGACTTTTAAGTTGGTGTCTAGTGTACTCAATATCTGCCCAATTGGTGTTGTACTGTTGCCGGCTGTGATATTGTTGAGTATGTCTTTGTATTCTTGGCTGTCCACTAAAGGGTTCAATTTCACACGCCACAAGTGAGGCCACCAAGTGGGACTAAACCCCTCGCTAGCAAAGCTGGCATCGCCTACTACATAGTAGCGTTTTAGTGCAGCCGGCACATCTTGATTCAGTGCATCATAGTCGGTCAAATGTTGTAGTTCAAGCACATCGCCGTTCATGAGCTTGCGTCCAATCAAGTCCACCATGTCACGCAAATGGAACACCATGAAGATGGTGCCAGTTGCTAGAAACAGTCCAAATTGGCTTAGGTCAAAGTCCTGGTCTGCACGAGTATAGATGCCGCGCATTTTGTACAAGCTGGTGTCGTACTTGCGATCTCGGTTTTCCAGCCACAAGAGGTCTTGTATGTTTTGTTCGCTTTGATTGGTGTAGCTGGGCTGACTGGCACTGGTGCTAAAACCCACTGTGGTGCCAGTGGCAATGTTGGCTGCAATATTGGCGCTGAGCGTGACAGTTGAGGCATTTTTGGCAACAACATAAGTATTATTGGGTACATTGGTACAGGTCACAGTGTCCCCAAGATTGACATTTCCTGTGTCACTGACAGTTAGTACATTGGTGACCACAGTTGCAGGGGCAGTGGTAGTGATTTGCACACCCTGTGGATTGGTGCCCAAATACTTGTGACAAAGAATTCCGGTACCGCCAAGAGTGAACATCTCGCTGATACGGCGATCAAAAAACTTGTAATCATTGGTGTGTCTACCATCTTGCCATAAACTGAGTCTTGCCACGGTGTTGTCCTGTTTTGTATATTTACCACATTTGACAACGAATGATGTAGAGTTTATAATACCAGCATGACGCCGACACATTTAAAACACTACGAGCGCCTGCAAAAGTGCTTGAAAATGGTACAGGGTACCCAGGACATCAAAGCCCGTAGCACCTTGTACAAGATCTACTTGAACTGTAATGATGCTTACATTGCCATGGATCGTGAAATGGTGGAATGTAGGCGGTTGTCAAAAGTAACACATAAGTACACAGAACTAACTGAAAAGTTTGAAGTATGTGTTAACGAGTTTGAGCAGTGGTACCTAATGGCCACACTGATGTACTAACTTGACTCCAAATGGGTTTTGCGCTATAATAACAGCATGTATCAAGTAATAGACAAAGCAGGTGCGGTTAGGGGTGTGTTTGCAGATTTGGACACAGCAATGACTGCCGCAAAACTTGTAGATGAGTTTGTAACCATTAGCGGTAACGGATTTGAGATTTGTGGGATTTTTGGTGTAGACAGCGTACAAAACGGGCTCTGCCCCGATGGCGTTGTGTATGATTGGAACAAAGCCGGCCGCATTGGCCGCGTGAAAAAGGAACGTGTATAATGGCGGTTGTAGCTGGCATCAAGATCAAAAACAAAGCACCACGTCAAGTGCGTGTGGCATTTGCAGATGAAAAGTACACAGGCAGCGAGCCCGAGTGGCCCGCAGAAGCCGCAGACTGGGACAATGAGCGTTTTGACAACCGCCTACGCAAGAGCTTCTACTACTACAATTATTACTACAGTCAAAAAGACTGCAAGAAGTATGTGGTTGAGTGGCTGCAAAAAAACAGCAAACTTTCAATTGAAGAAGTCAAAGCGTTTAACCGTGCCGGAGATCGCTTGCTGCCCATGACAGTGTGCAGCCTTATCATGGCACACCGTGCCGGCATGCCGTTCCGTGGACGTCACATTGAGTTCATCATCGACAGCGTGATGGAAGTTGTGGCCAAGGCCGAACCCGAGCCCGTTGCAGAGATTGCAACAGCAGAACAAGTAGCCTACCGTCCCACTATTCAAGATCGACTTGCCGAACGCACAAGCGAGATCATCGGTGAGCTGGAAGGCATCTTTGACGATGTTGCAACTGGAGTCAAGAACCCAACTAAGTTGTATGACTATCTTGTTGCCAACAACGTGGTGCAAAGCCAGTTAGGAAAATACGAAGATGTTTATAAAACACGAAAAGCTGAACTTGAACTTGCAATATCCAAAAAGGATGAACAAGTTCGAGAGGGCTATAGCCATCTTAAGGCAGCTGACTTCAAGCGTATTATTGCTTGGATCGACGATCTCCTGGCCGCAGTTGAACAGTACCGCGGCGTTAAAAAGAGCCTCAAGAAGGCAAGAGTTAAAAAGGCTCCAAGTCGGGAAAAAGTGGTTGCTAAAATCAAGTACGCGAAAGATAATGCTGGCCTTAAGATTGTGTCAATCAATCCTGCTGACATTATTGGGGCTCAAGCATTGTGGGTATATAATGTTAAAACCAGAAAGCTGGGTCGATATGTAGCAGCCGCATATCAAACACTCAACGTCAAAGGAACAAGTATTGTGAACTTTGATACCGACAAGAGCGTATCAAAGACATTAAGGAAGCCCGAGGAAAAGTTGAAAGAGTTTGCCCGAGCAGGCAAAGTGCAACTACGCAAGTTCTTGGACGATGTCAAAGCAACTGAAACCAAGATGAACGGGCGCATTAACGCAGACATTGTGTTACTCAAAGTAGCCTAAACTCCCAATCCTGTTATAAATAGCATATAACAGGATTTTTTATGGCTGAATACAGCGACCCAAATGCTTCAACCTCTCCCCAAATTGACGGGAATTTAACAGTCTTTGGTAGCGTTAAATCTGCTACACTTTACAATCCCAGTACCGGGACTGGACCGGGACCAATTCAATTTGACCCCAGCACACTTCCCACAAGTGATCAAAAACGCAGTGAGATAACAGACTATATTCGTATGCGTCTAGGTGATGGCATAGTTGATGTTGAGCTAGAGCAAGAACACTATGCTATGGCCATTACCCAGGCCCTGATCAAGTATCGTCAACGTGCTGCCAACAGCGTGGAAGAAAGCTACTGCTTTTTGGATCTATTGCCTGAAACACAGGAATACATACTGCCTAAAGAGATTATGAACGTTAGAGCTGCCTTTAGACGTGGTATTGGCTCGGTTACAGGCACTACAGCAAGTCAATTTGAACCTTTTGCGTCAGGTTTCATGAACACTTACATGTTACAAGCAGGACGTGTTGGCGGCCTTACTAACTATGAATTGTTTGTGGACTACCAAAAGCTCAGTATGAAAATGTTTGGTGGTTTCTTGAATTATACCTTCAACCCCACAACCAAGAAGCTGACCATTGTACGCAAGATGCCTTACGGTTACGGTGGATCAACTGGTGGCGGTGGCGGGACTCAGAACCCATTTGAATCTGTACTGCTCTGGATTGATAACATCAAACCCGACAGCATGATACTGAGCGACACCTACAGTTTCCCTTGGATCCAAGAGTATGCCTACAGCTTCAGCAAACGTCTACTAGGACAAGCCTACAGCAAGTTTGCACAGATTGCTGGCCCACAAGGTGGTACGAGCTTAAACGGTGCTGCAATGATTGCAGAAGCCAATGAAGAAATGACACGTTTAGAGTACGAGATTGTGAACTATATTGACAACGGTAGACCTCTAACTTGGGTAACTGGTTAATGCTAGCCAACGAGATCATCAATGAAGCAACAGTGGGCACTTTACACCTGGGCCCAATTGAAGTGCGGGTTGACGATCATGCACTTGATCGTACAAAAACTCGTGGCGTTTATCCTAGAGGTGTTGACTACACTCTTAAGCGCTTGTCCAAGATCATCAACAAACTTGAACGGGTTGAAGTGGGACAACAATTTTGGGTTTATGATTGGACCAGCGAAATCAGTCTGGGACTGAGAAGAGTCAGCTCTGATCGATTGGTGTTCATTTTAAAAACAGTTTATCCAGCACGGGCATCAAGAACACCAAACATACAAAAAATCATAGACATCTAACTTGACTTCAGTGTTACAACTACGTTAAAATGCTCTGTAATAGGAGCATTTTTTATGATCATAGGCATTTGCGGATTTATTGGTGCAGGCAAAGACACAGCGGCAGACTATTTGGTTAACTTTCACGAATACCGTAGAGAAAGTTTTGCCAACACACTCAAAGATGCAGTGTCGGCAGTGTTTGGGTGGGATAGAACCATGCTGGAAGGGCGTACCAAACAAGCCCGTGAATGGCGTGAACAAGTGGATGTTTGGTGGGCAGAACGCCTGGCAATGCCACACTTGACGCCACGCTGGATTCTACAGTACTGGGGTACAGAAGTTTGTCGCCAAGGCTTTCACGACGACATGTGGATTGCCAGCTTGGAAAACCGCCTACGTAAAGCGCAGGACAACGTTGTTATCAGTGATTGCAGATTCCCTAACGAGATTGCAGCCATCCAAGCACAGGGCGGAAAGATCATTTGGGTTCAGCGAGGGCTAACCCCACACTGGTATGACGTTGCCAGTCTGGCAAATCGCGGAGATACTAAAGCTAAAGAATGGTTAAAAACTGAGGGTATTCATGCTAGTGAGTATAGCTGGGCTGGAACCTGCTTTGATGCAGTTGTAGACAACAATGGCACTATTGATGCACTATACAAACAACTTAAAAATCTGGCACAAGAGGACTTGATCGCCAAGGCAAGCGTGAACGAGCAACCTCTTGAACACAGTTTAAGCACACAGTCTTGAGATTGAAGTGATTGTTATTTTTTAAGTTACCGTCAAGGTAATACACCGCTGATTGTTCCACCGGGAACCTGAACTTGAAGCCGCATTTTTCACACTGCGGCTTTTTTCTATATCCACTTTTGTACCAAGCCGGGGTACGGTTGATCTTTTTGCCCTCACGACTACACACATCGCACTGTGATCTATAGTGTGTAACATCTTCTTTGACATAGTTGACTGCAACTGGTCTTTGGTTGCAAGTGGGGCATATCTTTCTTTCCATACTGTATTTAGTAGTGCCGATCTGAGCTAACCTTTGCAAAGGGCAGCGTAGACACCCAAAAACAGCACTTATTAATAAATATTCATAATAGCAAAAGGAAGTTTACTATGGCATTAGTATCACCAGGTTTAAGTATTACAGTAACTGATGAAAGTCAATACATCAGCAATGCAGTGGGAACAGTTCCACTTGTACTACTAGCAACCGCACAAGACAAAACAATCAACGGTGCAGTAGCAACCGGAACAAGCAAAGCAAACGCAGGCATGTTGCAAGTGTTTGGTAGCCAACGCGAATTGAGCACAGCAATGGGTTATCCAGTGTTCCAACAAAGTTCAGCAGGCACACCACTACACGGCGATGAAACAAACGAATATGGTTTGATGGCATCTTATAGTGCATTGGGGCTGGGCAATCAATTGTATGCAGTTCGTGCCGATATTGACTTGAATGAACTTCAAGGCACCAGTGTTCGTCCCACTGCATCTGTTGCTGACAGCACTTATTGGTTTGATACAGTGGATACAACTTGGGGCATCTACGAATGGAGTCAGTCAACACAGAGTTTTGTTGCCAAGAACCCTATCGTTGTTGAGCTTGCAAGCCAAACAACTACTGCAAACACTCAAGGCTCGTTTACTGGTGGATCTGGCTATGCCTACACTCCATTGACTAGTATTGGTACTGTTGGTAGCTATGCAGTTGTGGTAGTTGACGGGTATAACCGTACTTACTACAAAGCAGGCGATGCATGTAGTCCATACTTGCCTACACTGGCCAATCAATTGGCTGTCAACCCGTCTTACAACCAGTGGTTGTTAGTTGGAACTCCTGCATGGCGTGCAAGCCACCCCACAGTAACTGGTAGCGTTGTATCTACTAGCCTAACATTGCCTACAAACAGCTATATGTACATTAACGGTTCTAACGTTGCTGTATCAGTTGGTGGCAGCTACACAATGAGTAACGTGGCAGCAGCCATTAACTCAGCTTCTATTAGCGGTGTAACTGCACAGGTTGTAAACAACAAGTTGGCATTGTTTAGCGATGGTACTTCAAGCGGTATCTCTGCAAATGATGGCAAGATCAACATCTACACTGATCCAAACTGGAATAGCACAAGTAACGTTGCATTGATCAATGCTGTTGGCTTAACAGTCAGCTCAACTGTTGGTGCAATCCCTGGACACAGCGGCAGTTACGGCTACTATGCAGTTTCAGTAGCACCACAATTACAAACTTATGTCAGCGGTACTGAGGCATTTGGATATGGTACATTCACCAATATTCCACCATGGACCAACACAGTTTCTAACGATATCAATGCACCTGGCGGATCTGTATGGTTGAAACAAGGTGCCACTGGCGGTGGTACCAACTTTGTATTCAAACAATACAATGCAACCACTGGTTTGTGGAACACTCAAGCGGTAAGCAGCTATCCAAACGAATCTACAGCATTATACTATCTTGACCCAACCGGCGGCGGTGCAAACATTGCAATGGGCACAATTTTTATGCGTCAAGATCCAAACCCTGCCGGTAGTGCAGTGCTTGGCTATGCTGGCTACCGCGCACGTGTTCGTACTGTGACTGGTGCAGTAAGTGCAACTGGTAGTGTTGCAAATCCAACATTCACTAACGGTAGTCAGTTCAACATCAGCGTTAGCCAGCCCGGGTCGTCTACTAATATTACTGCACAAATTACCCTAGGCGGAACTGGTGCAACAGATTTTGTAACTGCAATTCAAGCAGCAAATGTACCCAACATAACTGCACAAGTCAATGCCAATGGTACTATTACAATAACACACACTGCTGGCGGAGCAATTACAATGACTCCAATTGGTGGCGTTTATAACGTACCAGCAACAGCAGGGTTTACAGCAAGCGTAACAAACGTTAATGTGGTTGGATCTGGTCTAACAGCAGTTGCAACCATAAGCGGTTTTGCACCATTGACTTACACTTATAGTGATACTCAGCCAGTTGCAGATCCTGCTAATGGCACATTGTGGTACTATAGCGATCCTACAGTTATTGACGTCATGATCAATACCGGTACAGCATGGGTTGGTTATCAAACTGGCCTAACTGATGCTCGTGGATACAACTTGTCTTATGGTACACTAGATCCATCAGGCGTCATTGCAGCAGCAGTTGCCCCAACTACTCACACTGACAATACTGCATTGGCAAGAGGTGATTTGTGGTTAAACACAAGCGATCTTGAACATTGGCCTAATCTAAGCCGTTGGAACGGTAGCACATGGGTTGCAATTGACAACACAGACCAAATCACAACAAACGGTATCTTGTTTGCTGATGCACGTTGGGACATTACTGGTACAACTGATCCAGCAAGCGGTACAGAAGTTACCCCAATTGCAATGGCACAGAGCAGTTATCTAGATCTAGATGCTCCTAACCCATTGTTATATCCACGTGGCATGTTGCTATGTAACACACGCCGCAGCGGTTACAACGTTAAGAAATTTATCACTGGATACTTTAACACCAGCGCTGATAATGTGGCTGCTTACAATAGCGGTACAACTTATACACAAGGTGCAAAAGTACTAGGTGGATCAACAATCTATGTTTCTGTGTACAACGGCAACAACACTGGTAATTCAGTAACCAACACCACTTACTGGGCACCACTACAAACTGGTACTTGGGTAACAACAAGCGGATTGAAAGATGATGGTAGCCCATATAGCGGACACCAAGCACAACGTCAAATTGTTATTGCAGCAATGAAGGCAGCGCTTGATGCCAACACCGAGATCCGTGAAGATCAATTCAAGTTCAGCTTGATTTGTGCTCCTGGTTATCCAGAACTGATCTCAGACATGGTGAGTTTAAACAACGACCGTGCCAACACAGCATTTGTGATTGGTGACACACCGTTGGATCTAAGCACCAACCCAGTTAACTTGATCAATTGGAGTAATGACACCAACGGTACAGGCCTAGCAACAAGCGATCCTTACTTGGCAGTTTACTATCCAGGCGGATTAAGCACAGACTTGAGCGGCAACGAGATCATGGTACCTGCAAGTCATATGGCATTGCGTACATACTTGTACAACGACAATGTGGCTTTCCCTTGGTTTGCTCCTGCTGGCACACGTCGTGGCCTAGTAAGCAATGCTACAGACTTGGGCTATTTGAACCGCACCACAGGCGAGTTCATGCGTACTGGTGTTAATCAAGCCCTACGTGATACACTGTATCAAAACAAGATCAACCCAATCACAATCATTCCTGGTATTGGTTTAGTTGTATGGGGTCAGAAAACACGTGATCCAAATACAGAGAGCTTGGACCGCGTTAACGTTGCACGTTTGGTCAACTACATTCGTACAATTTTTGCAAGTGCAGGCAATGCGTTCTTGTTTGAACCAAATGACAAGATCACACGTGATCAGTTTGCAGCAACATTGAACCGTGCGTTGAACGATTTGATTGCTAAACGTGGTATCTATGACTACTTGGTGGTTTGCGACACTACAAATAACACACCAGATCGTATTGCAAACAATCAATTGTATGCAGATGTTGCGATTGAACCTACTAAAGATGTTGAATTTATCTACATTCCAATCCGCTTGTTTAACCCAGGCGATATCGCCAAATTGGGCGGCAAGTAATTTAGGTAAATAAACATAACAGGAGAATAATAAATGGCAGTAGCATCCCTAACAAACTTTACAGTACCCCTAGCAGGTGGCGCATCAGCAACCAGCCAGGGCCTGTTGATGCCAAAACTAAAGTATCGCTTTCGTCTAAGTTTTGTAAACTTTGGTGTAAGTACCAACAATGTAATTGAATTGACCAAACAGGTCATGGACGCAAAGAAACCCAGCGTCAAGTTTGAACCAGTCACAGTTGATATTTACAACAGCAAGATCTATTTTGCTGGTAAGCCAAGCTGGGAAGAAACTACAGTTAATTTGCGCGATGATTCCAATGGTGCAGTCAGCAAATTGGTTGGTGAACAAATCCAGAAACAATTTGACTTCCAAGAACAAGCCAGTGCAGCAAGCGGTATTGATTACAAGTTCCAACTTCAAATTGATATCTTGGACGGCGGCAACGGTGCAGCAACTCCCAATGTATTGGAATCATGGCAATTGTATGGTTGCTTCTTGACCTCAGTTGACTACGGTGAATTGAACTATGCCACAAACGATGCTCAAATGATTGCATTGAGTATCCGTTATGACAACGCAGAACAACTACCAGCTGGTGGCCAAACTGCTGGTGTTGGCTTTGGTGCAACAATCAGTCAAACTATTGGCGCTATCACTGGTTAATATTACACAAAACAAAAGACCCGCTTCGGCGGGTTTTTTATTGGATAAATATTAGTATGAGCATACTTAATGACGTCTTACACGGTATAGGAACTGGACCCAGTGTTCGTGATTTCCAACACGCCAGCAAAATCTTTGTCAGCAATGCCTATGAGCTAAGTCCCAAGTATGCGTTCTTGTTCCATGTGGCATTTGATATTGACAGCAATCTTACTCGTTTGCCTAATATTGAAAAACTACAATTGGGCATGTTGGTCAAAAGCGCCAGCTTGCCCAAGTTCACAGTTGATACCAAAATATTAAATGCTTATAATCGTGTCAACATTGTACAAAACAAAATCAAATACGATCCAGTCACCATTACATTCCATGACGACAGCGCTGATGTGGTACGTGACTTCTGGTATGACTACATGAGTCATTACTATAGAGACAGTGATTATGCACCCACTCTCTACACACAGCCCACAAAGTACAATCTGCAACAAACCGAACATTGGGGTTACCAACCTGCAAAATACAGCAGCAACGGTACAGTGGAGCGCATATTGAACAGTATCAAATTGTATAGCCTTCATCAGAAGCGTTTTACAGAGTATGTGTTAGTAAATCCCACAATCACCAGTTTTGGTCACGGGCAGCACCAACAGGGACAAAACGAGTTCCTTGAAAACACAATGACAGTGTCTTTTGAAACTGTGCTATACAACTATGGCAGTATAAAAATTGGTGGCGAACCTGATGGATTTGCTACATTGGATTATGACAAAGTTCCAAGTCCATTGACTTCTGCAGGTGGCGGCACAACAAGTCTATTGGGCCAAGGCGGATTACTGGATGCAGCGCAGGGCATTGGTCAAAGTCTAGCACCCAACGCAGATGGTACACTAAACCCACTGGGCGTACTGCAATCTGGCATAACAGGACTACGTGCATTCAACAACCTCAAAGGACAAAGTCTTCTGGGACTTGCTGGGTCCGAACTTAAGAATATTGGCCAAGGCATACTCAGTGGCGATACCAATACACTGAACAGACTCAGCTTGCCCAAACCAGGTGCCGCTAGCGGAACCAACAGCGTGATCCAATCAGCAGAATAACATGCCTACATTCAATATCATTTACACTAACCAAGGTCCTAGAACTCCAAGCGGTGCAACTCCAAACCAAACAGTTGCTGGACTGACCAACATTGGAGTCTACTATCAGCAAGTTACTCCAGCAGCACAAGCAGCACCGGCCAACAACAGGTACGCAGCAGCAGTGATGCAGAGCAACGGCGAAAGTATTGGCAATGCACGAGTACCCAGTAATCCATTGCCGCCGGGGATAACGTCATGAGCAATGCAAACAATATTACAGCAGTTGATCTAAGTGTCAACAAAAAAACTCCAGCCACACAGTATTTTAACAATTACTTCACAAAGCCAACCACAGTATCAAGCAATCAAAACGATGCAGTTACCGCTTATTTTGAAACAGTGACTGGTGGCAACAAACAAAGTGCAGCAGTACTGGCCAGTACTGTTGTTTACACTGCATTGGCACAGGGACTGGATCCCATGAGCATAGTACAACAGTTTCAAGCACTCAAACCTGGGGAACTAAACTTGTATCTAGCCATGTTCTTGAATTTGAATCGTGTGGGCACAAGTTTAGTGGGCGTTAACAATAGTCCTGTACAGAACAAATACATAACTCGAGCCATTCTAGCGTAAACCAACCTTTATCGCACATTGGTATAAATAAGTATATTATGTTTAAAGAAAACAAATATACTAATTGGTATTTTAATATTATAAACTCCGCTCTTTCTAGAAATCCAACCGGGTACATTGAACGTCATCACATAATTCCTAAGTCGTTTGGTGGTGCTGATACAAAAGAGAATATAGTGAAACTAACTGCTCGAGAGCATTTTATATGCCACAGATTGTTAACTAAAATGGTAGATGGTGTTCAAAAAAGAAAAATGTTGCAGGCGGTATGGTGTTTTACTAGAACTAGCGGCAATCAAAAAAGATATGTTGTTAATAGTAGAAGTTATGAAACAATTAGATCAGAATTAGCAAAAACTTTGTCATTAGAACGAAAGGGTATAATGAATAAGGGGAGAAAAATTAGCGATGAGCAAAAAAGAATCTTAGCTTCTTATTCTGGTAGAAAACATTCAGAAGAAACCAAAGCAAAGATGAAAGAGTCTTGGAAAAAAAGACCGCCCAGGACACAAGAACACCGGGATGCAATAGCTAAAGCAGGTCTGGGTAGGAAAGCATCTGAAGAAACCAAATTAAAAATGTCCGCAACTAGAAAAGGCAAAAATCCAATACAAACTCAGATTCTCTTTAAATGTGAGCATTGTGGGAAGGAAGGAACCGGAGCATCTAATTATAAAAGATGGCACGGACAAAATTGTAAGGCAATAAAATGAGCAAATATGCAAATGGTATATACCAATTATTAAATCCACAAAAGTATGTTGGTAAAAAAGCACCGCACTATCGTAGCTCTTGGGAGAATGTAGTAATGAGGATGTGCGATAATAATCCGTCAATACTCCAATGGGCTAATGAAGCTATACATATAAACTACCGTAATCCTTTTACTAATAAAAATACAATATATGTTCCTGATTTTTTTGTGGTATATGTTGATGCCAACAATAAACAACATGCCGAATTATGGGAAATAAAGCCTACTAAAGAAACTACACTAGAGGCAGCAGGCAATAGTAAAAAAGCACAGGCTGCTGCAATACTTAATATGTGTAAGTGGCAAGCCGCCCAGGCTTACTGTAAAGCAAATAATCTTGGATGGCGTATAATTACGGAAAAAGATATGTTTCATGGTGGTAAGCCACCTAAAATAAATAAGTAATGACAAAACAACTAGAGCAATTATTGAATCTTCCGGCATCAAACTCCGACGATCCAACTCCACAAGAAGCACTTGACTTTATTAAAGACAACCAGGACCTCATCACAGAGGTAGACAGTGCCATTACCAAAATTGATGCTGCTTTGCCACTAGTACGAGACCTAGAAGCAGGTGATGCCGAACTGGATGAACTGGCACAGTTGGCCAAAGAAAAAGCCGAAGACCTGATGGATCTTGGACTCAACATTGACCCACGCTTTGCTGGCGTTATCATGCAGACAGCGGGCACTATGTTGGGACATGCCATTACAGCCAAGACTGCCAAAATGGACAAGAAGCTACGCATGATCAGCTTGCAGTTACAAAAGGCCAGACTGGATCATCAGATAGCCAAAGACGCCAAGTCAGGAGCAGCAGATCTTGAAGAGCCAGTGGACGGGCAAGGCATGGTATTGGATCGCAACGAACTGCTAAAACAGATTCTCGCAGGCCAAAAGAAGTAAACTTTTATAAATATAGTAATAGGACACTAACCATATGGCTGTACAACAAACATTTCAGAATTACTTCTACAACGCTAAGAAGTTGTATGAATTCCGCATCAAACTGGCAAATTGCGACTGCAACAAAGACCTGCAAGAAGCAATCAAGAACGCACTAGACGCTTATGAAGTAGAAACAATGTCTGCTCCCAAGCGTTTGCCCATCCAAGAACACAGAGACTTTGGCAAATTGGGTCCTTGCGAATGCCATCATATCGATGTTGCTGTCAACTACCCAACCATTGCTGAACAAGTTCGTCAATTGGTTATCAACCGTGCCGGTGTACCCAGCGAAAAAGTTTGCGTATACACCTTGAACCAAGCGGAACAAGAAGAACTAGTAGAAGCAGGAATCATCGCACAAGGTGCCAACGGTCCTGTTATTGAAAATCCAGAACTAGCGGACGTCAAAGGCGCACAGGCAATCGCTGGCCAACAACGTGTCGACAGTCTGCTAAAAGAGTTAAGCAAAGAGCCAATGAGCCGGGCTTATGAGATCGCTGGTACTGATACCAAGATTGGTACAGACAAGCAATCTAGCTATGGCAAAACAACAAATGATTTGCCCGTGGGTACTACTGCCCCTGTAGGTACAAAACAAAACATAGTCTACCGTAAGCCAAAAGGAAACTGATACAATGAGCGACCATAACAACATTTACAACATCATGTCTAAGCTGGATGCACTAAAGCCAGCACCAGAGACACCAAAGCAGGCAGCAGAACGCATCTACGAAAGCGTTGAGGCCAAAGGCAGTATCCTTGAAGGCGTTAAAGGTGTTGAGCAAAACCTAAGTGAAAAATACCAGGGCTTCAAGAAGACTGTGGCTGCTATCAAGAAAAGCGGCACCGCAGACAATCCTGAAGCAGTTGTAGCAGCGATTGGTCGTAAGAAGTATGGCAAAGCAGCGTTCCAAAAAGCCGCAGCCGCTGGCAAGAAGATGGGCGAGTCCGAGCAAGGTGTGGCGGAAGGCATGGATGATACTGTTTATCCCAACGCACAAGTAATCAAGTCCAAGAATGGCAAACCTGTTGGTGAAATCTACCAAGACGGTAACAGTTGGGGTTGCTTTCACTATCGTGCTGACCGTGGCTACGATGGAATAGACAGCAGAGAAGATGCCATAGCAGCACTCAAAGACCTACATCAAGAAACAGGTCGTAGTCGACCAGACTATACTATCAAAGGTGTGGCGGAAGAACGTGAAACACTAAAAACTAAAGGCGGCACTATCTACAAAGGTGGTACTTACGGTACTCACTATGATGGTGATGATGCTCCTAAGAAAAAAGAAAAGCACGTTCCCAAGACAGGCCAAAAGGGTCGTCCTAAGAAAGAAAAGCCAGCTGAATACAGCAAGACAAATGACCCATTCGGTCGTGTTCCGGACACAGCACCTAAAGGTAAAAAAGGCACAGTGATCAAAGGTAAAGGTAACCAGGACACAGTTGATGAAGGTCGTAACGCAGTAGGTCAAATGGTTCTTGAAAGTGTTAACTTCAAGAAGATGATGGACGAGTGCGATATGACTATGGCAGAGATGCTGGAGTGTATTGACCAAGATATTAAAACCTACAAAACAACTGGTGACATGACAGATCGTCTACGTGACTTCATGCACCTACATCAACATGCCAAAAAGCAAATGGAAGAAAATCGTCCAGTTCCATACGAAGTACCAGCGGTACAACGTCAGGCAGCAGGTGCAGCTCCATTGACTCCCAGTGACGTACAAGCACAAGATGCTGCTCGCAGTATGCACCCTGGCATGACCAAACTAGATGCTCCTAAGCCAGCAGTCACTGACGAACTAGATGAGTTGGCTAAACTAGCAGGTATCACCGATGAAGGCAACGCTTTCACTGGCAAACTACACAACACACCAAAAGGTGGTGAGTTTGAACTAGACGGCAACACATTCAAAGACACCAGCAATCTAGACGAAGCTATGTGCAATGAATGTGGCATGTACGAAAGCCAATGTAGCTGCCAAGAAGGTAACTTGTTTACCAAGCATTTGAAAGACACACCAGACGGTGGAGAATTTGAAATTGGCGGTAAGCACTACAAAGACACTAGCAGCTTAGAAGAAATGGCTCGCTTGGCAGGTATCTTCCAAGAAGGTAAAGACTACGGTGATACATCGTTTAATGAACCTCCTACATACGACAATACTCCTGATGAACAAATTCAGGACGAAGACGTATTGCTACGTGGTGGCGACGGCGAAGTAGCTGGCATGGAAAAGGCCATGCACAACGACAAGCCAACATTTAAAAATGGTGACAATCCATTGAGCGAGACTACAGATTTGATCAAGCCCGCAGCCGAATTTGACTTTGTTGAAGCAATGGGTCGCAAATTGATGCAAGCATACGAAGGTATCAAAGCAAAATGAAGATAACTGACATCATCGTTGAAACGGTCGTTGCTGAAAAGCAACGCACACAGGCACAACGCAGTGCTGAAAAGTGCTGGCCTGGCAAGCACAAGGAAGGTACTAAGCCTAGTCCTACACATCCTGGCATACGTGTCAACAACTGTGTGCCTAACGAAAGCATTGAAGAAGGTACTCCAGACGACGTCACTTGGATGCGTTCGTTGCGTCCAATGGCACTACGAGCAGTTCAAAATGCAGGACTTGGCAAGTTGATTAATGCTCCCGGACCTGAAGGTATCACTGTACATACCAGCAAAGGAACTCGTGGAGTCAGCGTCAAAATCAAAAGCTATGGCAATACCCTTAAAAAACATAACCAAAAAATCATTGACCAACTCAACACTGATTTTCCCAATGCCAAAATTTGGTTTAAAAATCCAACCAGTATCCATGAAGAACCTACCATATATGTACGTATGG
>Ga0208499_1000244_pt1 | contig 22647 bp, 9 predicted proteins | sample CryBogCBE07Jul09_FD_185504 | JGI IMG/M metagenome (GOLD analysis project Ga0208499, IMG submission 185504) | Freshwater microbial communities from Crystal Bog, Wisconsin, USA - CBE07Jul09 (SPAdes) (version 2) | ecosystem: Environmental > Aquatic > Freshwater > Lake | place: Crystal Bog... | reverse complement strand
AAGAGCAGCAATAATAGTATTGAAAGTTTGAACATCAACACTTAATTCGATCATTTGATCTGCCATACCTTTTTCTCCTTATTTGCAAATAGGTTGTAATTGTACTTATGCCTACTACAACCTATGTTCTAATATCTTGAGTTAAGGCAATTCTGATACAGTGCCAGTACTCCAAGGTAGAGTTTCTTTTTGGTGTTCAACCATGGAGTTGACTTTTGAGTCAAGTTGTTTAAAAATCTGTTCAAAAATATGATCCGAATAACTTGTCATGCTAACAACATGATCTTGAATCCAGGTTATTACGTCACTTTCTTGAAGTTCACTAAATGGAATAAAGTCATTTGGGGAACCAATACTGGTAAATGGTGTCGCTCCTTGGAAAGTGCCTGTATTATTATTGACTACATCAGTTCCATTTAGTTCCCAATGTGTTTGTACTATAGAAGCGGTATTTACACCCTCTGTTTTAGTTTTTACTGTGTTTACACCCCATGAATATGTAATGGTCGCTGTGGAACCATTTGAATATGTTACCGCTGTTGGTTTTGAAAAATCTACTGCCATTTTGTTCTCCTAAAGATGTTTTGTGGCTACTTTAGTTTATTTATACTATTCTAACACTAGAATATACAATCCGTTCCACCAATCTAGATGACTTTCCTGTTCGTTTAGTATAACTCTACTAAATGCTACTTTTAACCCAGCTCGTTCTATACCTTTATTAACACCACTGACTACACCTTCCCAGTTAGCATCGTCAAATACTAGAATAGCTCCAGGGGCAAACTTTTCTGAAAAGTAAGCAACTGCAGCAGATGTAGCATATTCGCTGTGATCAGCATCATAAAACATAAAATCTATCGTGTCTATTTTTGTTTTATCTACATCTATATAGTCGCAATCAAACAATTTTACCGTATTTTTACCCTTAATTGCCTTTACTTGCTCAATAAAAATTTCTTTACTTGACACTAAATTAGTAGAATTATCTGCGGCTTGAGTTTGTTCAGCCCAATTGTCCACAGCATAACAAGTCAATTCATTATTTAAAATTGTGCTACAAAATGTAGCGCCGTTTAAGCAGCCAACTTCTAAATAATGTGTACTTAATGATCCAAATCGGTTCAATAGTTGTTTAACTCGATTGCTAGTCAACCCAGGTATAGTATTAGGTACAGCGTCATGTACACTATCTACGATGGCCTGTGCTACTGCTTCAATTCGTTTGTTATTTGTGTTACCTTTGGCATGCCAAACCTTGTCACAATAATTACAATCCCAGCAATCAAACTTACAGGTTTTAATTTTTGTACGCCAAGCATTCATTGGACGTTCTGTTAAGTTTGATTCTTCAACATATGTTTCAAAGTTATCGAATAGTATGTCTTCATTGTTAGCAAAGCGTCGAATAATGTCCATGGTTTCTAGCAGTCTATCAACATTTTCTCTACCATGCATCTTAAAAGTATCAATACCTAAATTGTCAATAAACTCAACCCAATCTTCACGCCATGGAGGGATGTTTGCTGTTTTTAATTTTACAGCCATGTCGTCATGTTCCCATTTACTACAACTTACCCTACTGATAGGGTCTGTAAAATACTGTGGTCCTGGGCCGCGTGTATTGTTAAACTGAAAATGTTCGTCCATTATAGGGCAACCGCCCAAACATCCTTCATTGGCCAACAATGAAACTTTGATATTGTATTGATCTTTGACACGTTTAATTTCACGAAGTCTATTGTGATCACGCATTAACACACGATCTAAATTTACATAGTCAAATCCAGCTTCTGCTAATGCGGCGACTTCACGAGCTTCACTGACATTGCGTAGTATTGTATTTTTAACAAACAGTTCAGGAAATGCTTGTTTAACTTGCCCAGTGAGCATCCACTGTGTATGTGGAAGAGTACAACTTCTTACACCAGCATCATATAGGGGTCGAAAATGGTGTATCCAAATATCTAAAGCACGTTGATCGCTACGGACTTCGATGTTATTGAATGTAGCACTTACGGGAATTCCTGTGACTTGCTGTACATGTAGGGCAGCTTCTATAGCAAACAAATTGTCATCTGTTTGTATAAAAATGTCACCCATTGCGTCCTGAAGAAAAGGCGGAATTCTACAAGTAAAGTATATATCGTAGATATAATCTCGATATTTTTGACAGAATTCTATAAATTGATTAAATTGTTCTTCAGAAAGTTTAGGATTTAGGGGAATACTAAATATCTTCACCTTGCGCCTTGTTCTGTAATTGGAGTTTAGTGTCGACTAGCTCGTCAACAAATTGTAATTGTGCTGGAACTTGAGCCAACTCTTGTAGGGCTTGTTTGGTTAGAATACCCATGCCTTGATCAATCATGCCACTGTATTTTGCGGCAAGTTTGAGTGTTTCTGTTTGTTCTTCAATAGGCATCATAACAATACTGTCTAAATTGCCCTGTCCTAAACGTCCCATGGTAACCAAATCCATAGCGGCTTGTTTGCCCATACGTGCTATCCAATACTCACGTTCTTTTTCCATGTCCCACTTATGATAATCAATTAGTGATTCCGAATCTTGAACAGTTTCTTGAATAATGTTGATAAAGATATCAATCTCTTTTAAGATACCTGTCATTTTCTTTTCATATACACTCAAGTCATAGTCTAATTGATCAATGTCGCATTGAATCAACTGCTGTGCCAATGTATCTGGTTCCATTGACTGATCACGAAGATGCATTTGTTTTTGTATTTCGGCTCGTTTGATGTTGCGTTCCATTTGTTTACGGCCAGCAATACGAGTTTCAAGCTCTAACATAGCTTGACGAACCTTTCTATAAGGTGTGATTTGACTATTACATACAAAATATCTAGCCTGGAATTCTGACATACCACTCTCACCACCTTGGCTTTCGATTAAATCATATATTGTCTGTTTGTTTAACATTTAAAATCCCAATTGGTAATTAATTTGATCAGTTCTTACATTATGAACATCATCCCAAACACCCAATTTTACAGCACAGTCTTTGGGCATACAAATACCTAAATATTGTTCACGCCAAATATTTAAATCCTGTAAATCTGTTATTTGGTTTAATTGATTTATCAGATCTTGTTCGCCTGATCTGTCATTCCTGGTATCATACTCGTTTTCAATCATAAGTACCGCGGCTTTTTTCATGAGATCCAAAACCTGAGCCCTTGTTTCGTCAGTGTAGTATACTTTAGTTTTACGTTTTCCTTTGGCTAGTGATTCTGGATCTGGTTCTAATCCTTCAATATCACTATAGGCACTTCGGTATGGTCGAGATTCACAATAAAATCTTTTACCTTCTGTTGCTTGCCATTCTGTAATTTCAACATGATTTAAGTTGGCCACAGGATTGTCTGGTGAATTATAAAGCTCATCAGTTATTTTACAATAATGAAACCAATCGTGACTACCCATGTACTTGAATCCGTCCATTGAGGGAATTACATGTTCAAACTCTGCTAAAAAATATCTATCCATAATTAACCTCCTGCGATGCTACCACAAATTCTAGCACTAGCAGTACCACACCAACCTGAGCTCATACCACCATGTCCGCTAGGTTGCATGTTTGAGCCGCCTGCTACACAAGAATGTGTGGCATATGTAACTTTATAAGCATTATTGTTCTGCGCACCGTCATAATTACCTAAACAATAACCCCAATCTTGACCAATTTGCATATTTTCCTCGCCCGAAGCATCTGGTGTGTTTGTTGTAGTAATAAATGCTTGGGTAGTATCATTTAACGCATATAAACTTAAACTAGCAGTATTGCTAGAGTTTTTAATATATCCCCAACCATATTTGCTACTCAATGCTTTCGGCTGACCATCTGTACTTAATCCGCCCCACGATCCAGCGACAAATATTTCAGTAGTAAAATTAAGCTGAGAAGCACCGTTATTTACTATGTATCCATAATACTGGCCAAACATGCCAGCTCCTACGGTTCCACCCGATACTGTATTACTCATAACAGCTTGTGATACAGATATAGTGTCTGTGGCAAATACATGTCGATCAGTGGCCGTTGTTCCGCCTGCAGTAATATACGCACAAGTTAAGCCCGCGTTCATTAATACACCGCAATCTGCTCTACTATACTGTGTATTCCAACTAGAGCTATTGCCTCGTCCAGTTTCAGTAACCATACTCATGGTGCCAGTGATTGTTGAACTACCGGCATAGTAGTTAGAACCGTTGCCATAAATGTAGTGATTATAATCACTAAAACTACCACAAACATAAGCAGAAACGTAATTAAACATTGTACCCAAATTAGTAGTTGTATCTGTGGCATGAACTGTGCGATTACAATTATTCCAAGCAGTGCCACTTTGATAACCACAACTTACATATCCTCGTGTATAGATACTTCTGTATCTAAAACTATTAGCTAGGTTAGTTGAACCAATTTGGTTTGTACTGGGAGTTGTAGTCCAAGCAGTGCCATCATAAACATACATCATACCTAAAGGGCTAATAAATTGTGTGCCTGCTGATGGACTGGATGGAAATACTATCGCTGCCATGTTAGCCCCCTGCGATGCTACCACAAATTCTAGCACTGGCGGTCCCGCAAGTGCCTGAACTCATACCACCATGTCCACTAGGTTGCATATTTGAACCACCTGCTACGACCGCGTGAGTAGCATACGTGACCTTATAAGAATTATTATTTTGTGAGCCATTATAATTGCCAATACAATATCCCCAATCTTGTCCAATTTGATAGTTTTCTTCGCCGGATACATCTGGACTATTTGTAGCAGTTATGTATGCTTGTGTTGTATCGTTAAGAACCTGCATGTTGCTTGTACTGGCATAGGTTCCTGTTTTTACATAACCCCATCCATACTTGCTACTTAAAGACTTGCTGTGTCCGTCACAGCCAGAAGTTGATAAACTTGCTCCGACCCAAATTTCAGTAGTAAAGTTAAATTGTGTACTGCCGCTAGCAACCAAATAGCCGTAGTATTGACCATAAAAACCAGTAACAGCACCACCTGATTGTGTATTGTTCATAACAGCCTGTGCTGTAGATATGGTATCTGTAGCAAACACATGACGATCAGTGGCACTAGTACCTGATCCAGATATATAAGCACAGGTCAATCCTGCGTTCATTAATACTCCACAATCACCTCTACTATATTGTGTATTCCAACTAGAACTATTACCTCGACCAGTTTCAGTGATCATGCTCATGGTTCCAGTGATAGTACTTTGGCCACCAACAGCGTTTGACCCATTGCCGTAAACATAGTGATTAAAATCGCTATAGCCACCACAAATATATGAACTGGTATAGTTATATAGTGTACCTAAATTTGTCGTGGTATCTGTGGCATGGACGGTACGATTACAATTATTCCATGGGCTACTATTTTGATATCCACAACTAGTGTATCCACGTGTGTAGATACTTCTGTACCTAAAACTATTACCTAAATTAGTGGACCCGACTTGATTGCTACTAGGGCTAGTAGTCCAGCCTACCCCGTCGTAGACATATTCTTGTCCTATTGGACTAATAAATTGTGTACCTACTGATGGACTTGATGGAAATACTATTGCTGTCATTGTTTATTAAGGGTTAACTACTACAGTTGATGTCGAAGTGGATGTGGATGTTGTTGCAGCCGCTAAAGCCGCTGCGGCCGCAATGGCCTGCGCCGCTTGATCCAATGCGCTTTGACCAAATATCACATTCCAAACTGCTTGGACAATTGTTGGCTCAGAGGCGATATCACTAGTTGACGTTAATCGGTAAACATCATGCCTGTGTGTTTCTTGTCCTGTATCAGTTTCAGTAAATGTTGTTCTAGTATCAACAAAAAGCACATCCTCATCTTCAGGATTTGGTTGAACATCTGCGGAATGATAACGTATTCCAGATATGATAACAGTTTTATTAATAGTCATTTTATTTTTGTCCTTTTAGCATATTTAACTCTGCTCTTAACTCGTCAATTTCCTTCTTCATATCCTTAAAGGCTTCGATAAACAAACCAGCAAAATTACCATAACTAACACTGTACTCATCGTTTATGTCATCGTAGCGTACAACTTCTGGTACTACTAAATCAACTTCTTGAGCAATAACACCCATTTGTCGATCTTCCACTTGAGCCAATAACTTATAATCTTTCAGTTCATCGCCAGTTACTGGATCTATATTGGAAACTGGATCGTAGATTCTGTAATAGTAAACACCGCGTAGTTGTAGCACTTTATCCAAGGCATTTTCCACGGTGGTAATTTCTCGTTTCTTACGACGATCAGAATATGCATATACGTTACCAGCAGAATATAAACTACCTTGAGAGTACACGCTACCGTTTAATGTCACATTGTAACCACTGTTATAGCCAGAAGTGCCAACAGACACATAAGTAGCACTCTGCGGACTATAAATTGTCCATTGTCCTACCCCAGGTACATAAAGTCCACTACCACCACCATTACTCATGTATGAACAGTTACCTGGTGTAATTGACCACCCTGACCAACCGTTTAGGCCACCGCCGTATGTTGATACATTACCATAACTTACATCATAATCTGCTGCTCGTAGTCCGCGACCCACACTTTGGAAATACACCCCAGTAGCACCTTGAGGACGGAACCAGTTATCTGCTAGAACATAACTTAACTGACTAGTACCGTTTGGGTCTATATAATAACCACTGTTGTTGTTATCGTATCCAATGGTAAAATAGATAGAACCATAACTGTTGTAACCAGTGTAGTTATTACTGTTTATATAATAAACCCAACCACCCCAGTTACCGTTACTAACGTTACGTGTTGCCAGTCTGTTAGCGTTATCTTCCCAACCCCACGCAACCTGTGTACCCCAATAGCTACCACCGTTGGTATGGCGGAAGTTTTGTTGCATCCACCAAGAACCGCCTGGGTTACTGCTTCCGTTAGCACCCACGTCACCGCCATATCTATATGTACCAGCCGGAGCATTGTAAAAGTCTTGATTCCAGTTACCACTTGAACCATATTGAGATATGTTTGTGTACGTTTGGTAAAAGCTATTTGTACCATTTGGATCACAATAATAACCACTGTTATTGTTATCATACATGATTGTATAATAAGCAACACCGCCGTTATAAACTGCCGCACCATTACGATACATGTCGCCATACAACCACTGTGTACCGCCAGAATACATGCCACTTGGGTGCCATGATGCTGACCCGGTGCCGCCAACATTACCGTTACCTTGATAACTATACGCTATCATTGTGTTGTAGTTTGTAGTACCGTTAGGTGTTGAATAGTAACCGCTATTGTTATAAGAATAAAATGTATTGGCATAGACACTGCCGTATGGCACAAAGTGATTTCTACCTTGTACATAATCGCCGTCACCACCAAAAATATGTTGTACATAGCCGTTGGTAGTTCTAAGAGTGAAATAGTCAATACTGCCGTCTTGGCCGCCCCAACCGTTATTTGGACCTACTGAGTTATTCCTACCATCATCACCAATATACACGTCTAACGATGTCACGTTACCAGTCTGATATCTACCAACAATATACATTGGGTCAGAGTTGTATGAGTTATTATAGCCACCATTAAACCACAAGCCGCCAGATAAACCAGCATTTTGCATGTTCACTACATTCATGTTACTGGTGCCATTGGGATCAGCATAATAACCAGTATTATCCCAATCATACCAAATATTAAAATACGCACTTGGGCCACGAATAGTATTATATGGGCCTATCCATAACTGAACATCACCGGCGCCAGCAAAGCCTTGAGCGCTGTTAGCGCCGTTAACTTGGTCAAATCTCCAACCGTGTGTACTATATGTACCAAATCCACCATAGCCAGCACCGTTCCAGTTTTGGATGAAGTTGGCTTGATTATAATAGCTAGTATTGACAGTATAAGATATGGCATTAAGGTTAACAATATATGATTGACTGTTTGGATCTACATAGTATGTTGTATCGTTGTAGTCATAGAAAATTGTACCACGATTTTGTCCACCTACAGCAAAATTAGTGTTGACCCAAACCCAGCTGTTACCATAGTTAGGACCGTCAACATCTATAACAGAAGCGTTTGAACGTAAACGTAGACCATAATAACCAGCAACTTGTAATGTAGTACCACCAATAGCACCACTAAAGTTTGTCCAACCAATACCATACCATGAGCTGGCATTTACTGTATCACCTACACTACTACTCCAACGTATACCGCTATTGCTGTTGACATACATGGAGTATATACTGGAGTTGTTATTTGCGTCAATGTAATAACCGGTGTTATCAGCATCATACCAAACGCTGGAATAAATGTTACCGCCACCATTTTGGTTGACGTTGTAAACAACAGGGTAGTACCAAGAATTCCAAGTACCGTTGTCACCGTTTCTAGATCTAAAAGCCAGACCCCAACCACCACCATAGTTGCTGTTAAGTTGTAGATTATATCCACTATCGCCAAAGTTAATGAAGCTACCAGTATATGGAGCATTATTACTATATGTAAATCCCATGATAGGGCTAGTATAACTGTTGGCATTTAAGCTAGGATAGCCGCCAGCAAAACCAGCATCATAAAGTACGTTACCGCCATAGGCATTTAAGTTCAACTGATAGAAGTTGGATAAGCTGTTGGGGTTAGCATAATAACCTGAGTTATCATTATCGTAATAGATACTGGCGTACATGGCATTTACACTGACAATGTTGCTACCGCCAGCATTAATACCACCATACAACCAGTTATAGCCCGCAGAGTAGATACCACTCGGGTGCCACGAAGCAGAGCCAGTGCCGCCTACGTTACCGTTACCTTGATAGCTATAAGTAACCATCGCATAAAGATTACTTGTTGATCTTGGACGAACATAGTAAGCAGTATTACTCCAATCATAATAGTAGTTGTACAAGTAGAAGTTACTGCCGTTGTCAAATAACGCACTTTGGCTACCGTTATTAGAGAAAATGCCTAATTGATTTGAGAATAGTCCCATATATTTCCAAGCATTACTTGGAGCCAGACTTATAATTTCAGCACGGTCACTGCTGGTATTGTAACCAAGAGCAAGTGCCGAGCCATAAATGTTGCCAGCGTTTGGTCCAAATGTTGTAAAACCAGCCTGAGTCCAATAACTTATGCTTGGTGAATTACTGCTGGTTGTTTGGAATACATTATTTTGGCCAGTGTGTATTGTACTACCACCAACTGTTAGTGTACCATTAACACCCAAGTTACCAGTGATAATACCGCCACCAGTACTCAAGTAGTTGGCTAAACTTGGCACAGGAGTTGCTACTACCCATGAGTTAGCAGTACTGTACCAAATATACATAGTACCGTTATTCAAGTTCCACCACAAGTCACCATTTTGTATAGCACTTGGAGTGGCTGTTTGTATAAACATTCCAGGAACAGTTAATCCCTGTTTAGTAATAGTTTGAACTTGAAGTGCGTTAAAGTTACTGGTACTATTTGGGTCAGCATAGTAACCGGTGTTGTTGTAATCATAGAAGATAGGAGCACGCCAATCTCCACTGGCTGTACCTGATCCAGTTAAGTACATATTTCCAGCCATACCAAAGTATGTATATGTACTACCGTTTTCTCTTAATACAATCAAGTGGTCAGTGCCGTATGGACCAAAGCCACCGTATTGGTAACCAATACCATACATGTTAGCCAATGGCCAGCTTTCACCAATGGTCCAAATAACTTTACTTGTAGTACCGTTGGCGCTATAGTCGCCCATGACGCCGCCGCCGTTGCTTATAACCAAGTAGTTGCCGTGATAATCGCGACTATTGAATGTCCAGCTACCTGTTGTATTAGCACCAGCTGCTGGTGTCAAATAATAAGCAGTATTAGAGTTGTAATATAAGTACTGATTAATATAAATGTTACTGGATGGGATGTATACGTTATTACCAGCATTGTTGATATACAACGGTTTACTGTTCCAACTTTGTAAAAATACATTGCCGCCAGTAGAGCTTATGGTAAAATCATAACTGCTTTGACTTGGAGTTTGGCCGCCACCACTAACACCTAGTGCGTTGCTTGCCCAACCTTGACCTAGATATGTTACGTTTGAGTACAGGGTGCTAAACTGACTTGTACCACTAGGTTTGATATAGTAACTGTTGTTGGCACCATCATAATATGTACCATTTACATAGATGTTGGTAAATGTAGCATTACCGGTAACAGTCCAGCCGCCGCTGGTATCCATTATTTGATATAGGCTGATTTGTGTTTTATGGCTGGCAGGGCAAGCGGCTTCAGTTATACTCATTGTGGTATAACCAGTTAAGTTATCACCGATGAATCTTACATTCATTCTGCCGTAGTAAATGTTATTTTGTAACCAAATTACAACATTACCACTGGCATCCGCAGCCAAATAAACCGCTCCTGGATTCCAGCCGTAGTACATGGCCTGTGCGCTTACAAAGTTGCCACTTGACGATTGTGGATATGTATAGTAAACAACTTCAATGTGGATAGGCTGTCCATTACCATACGCATAACCTTCAATAATGAAGTTAGGCATTTGGAAGTTAGTAAACGGAATGTTAGTAGTAATTAAGTAGCCAGTAGCCGGCGTAGCACCGCCGGCATAGTTAGCAGTAGTAACCGTGAACATATTTGCGCTACCATTCTGTATCGCATTTGATCTATTAACATTGAAGTTATTGGTACTTGCTGGGTCAGCATAATACGATGTATTATCAGTATCATAGAAAATTGGTGCTCGGAAAGAACCTGATGCGTATGTGTATGAAGCATTTATGTAAAATTCATTTGGTGATGTAATACCTGCGTTAGGTGTTACAGTGTTATCGTGCCAAAATGTTACTTCGTTCGATGGATAAGAACCATAAGCAGACGCCTTCAATCGAATTCTAGCGTGATTAGTCCCGTCCAATAATATTGTTTTATTCCAACCACCTGGATTATCAAATGTATTTTGATTACCAATGTGTACATGTCCAACAACTTGTAAGTTAGTATCTGGACCGGTAGTATTAACCCCAACATATTTTGTACTGGCCTGACTATATAAGGCACCAGTACTCAAGTTTACATTATCGTCATCACCGATATAGAATGTACCACCACCAGTAATAATACGCAAATATGTAGATAGATTATTAAAATCAAAATATGTATTGTTATATGTGATGTAATTTATATTACTTGTACCACTAGGTTTTAAGTAATAAGCAGAGTTGGCGTTATCATAAATCGTATTTTGTATATACAAGCTACCATTAGGAATAATGGTATTTGGTGTAGTACTGATTTGTATAACATCAGTAGCATTGGAACGAATAGCAAAAGCACCGCCGTTGGTTCCTGATGGATAAACAATTTGGTTAAACTGACCAGCAATACTACCAGCACCGCTAGTATCTGCGGCCATGGCAATACTGACATAACTGTTATTGCTACTTCGTACTAAACGAATATTTTCGTTGTAGTTACCAGTTTGCGTTGTTGGACCAAATTGAACAGTACCGTTGAATGTGGCGCTATATAAATTGCTAGAATTAGCAGATAATTTTAAGTAATAGCTATTTGAAGTGTAGCCTGTTATGGCATCGGCAATTATACCAGATGTATTTTTAGTTTGTATCTGATCTGTAGACGAAATTAATGTTGGCGCAGTAAAGTCAGCAATATTACTTTGTGGTATAGTAGTATATTGATTCCAAATGTATATACCACTGCCGCCGCCACTCATACTAGGGCTAGTTGTATTATATAGTGGCCAATCTGTTTTTAAGAATGCGTAATAACTAGCATAATTTCTTACGTTGACAAAAATTTGTACGTAGTAATAGTTACCGCTGTACTGTACTGGCGTGCCTGCTGAAACATAAGCACTACGCCCGCGGGCAGCATTACCAGCAATCATGTCAACATTTACGTTGTTATAGTCGTAGCTAACACTCCATAATTGATAGTCGCCGCCGGTGTAGTATCCGTTATGTAATTCAACCAATACAGCACCAGCATTGTGCCAGTTAACAATATCTAAATAGATACGAGCAATTTCGTAACGAATAGCCTGTGTAGCACTTGCGCCCAAGCTACCAATATAATAGCTAGTGTACGGACCGTTACCTAAATTATTAACACTGATTGTTGATAAGTTAAGAGAGCCGGTAACAGTTAAATTATTAAGTCTTGTGGTTTGACTAGGTTGAACATAATAAGCATTATTAGCACTGTCATAAAACAATGGCGCATAAAAGTTTACACTAGATGTAAATGAACTATTGTTTAATGTTAACTGTGGACTTGTCGATACTGTGGATGTTGCCGCCAATACTTTAAAATACAAATTAGTACCAGAAGTATCATTAGTACCAATTAAGGCGTAGGTGCCACCACCCAATGCCAACCCAGCACCACCACTAATGCCAATGTCACGACCTAAAACAATACGAGCATTTGTTTCATTAGAATAGTAACTATAAAAATCACCATTAGAGTTTAAAAGACTACGAGTAACTCCAGAACTTGCTGATCCATTATAGGTATTGCTGTTAACTATCAACGTGCTAATATTTGAAGTACCGCCAGGTGTCAAATAATATGTAGCAGGGCTTGTTTTATCAGCAAAAGTTGCACTACGGAATTGTTGGTTAGAATATAAATTACCACTGGTGTCAAAATATGCCCAAGTTGTGGCTATTGTACTGTTAACACCTGCGGCAGAACTAGTACCAAATAACCACTGACCAGTAGTGGATAAACCCATACCCACTGCAACACTACCGTTATACATACCGTAGTAAGCATAGTTATTTGTGCCGCCTTGGTTAGCACGAGTAATACTGATTAAACCAGTTGGGTTATTAGAGGAAGCGTCACTGCCTAATGCGCTCAAACCCTGTATCTGACTTGTACCAGCACTCTTAATATAGTAACTGTTATTTGTACTATCATAATAATAACTGCCGTAAAAGTTACTACCATAATGTGCGCCGCCAGAGCCAATACTACCGTTGACCCACAAAGTAGTTGTGCCGGTAGTAGCAGTTGTATTGATAGCAACTTTTTGTGTCGCAGTATCAGTTAGTGTTAGTAATGTACCGTTAACTGAACCACTAAAAGGAACTACACCCTGATTTGTACCAGTTAAATTGTATGCTTGAACGGTGATTGTGGCACTATTACTGGCATCAGAACCAACTAAATTTATCGTTGGAGTATTTCCTGTACCTTTATTGGGGATTATTACAATATCTTTATCGGTCAGTGCCATTTGTTATTTCCATAAATTCATCATATATTTACCATTCAATTATCATTGTGGTTTTTGAATCTCAACTACCAGACTTTCAACATCACAGCGTTCACCGTATACTGTATAGAAGCAGTCAATTGCTTTGCCAAACAAGTTGTCATTACCAATAGTAACTACATTATTTTCAATCTTTTCAACGTACAATTTCTGATGCTTGCCCACCGGGGTTAAGTTTACAGTGATAGTATCTGGGTCAACTAGTTTAGTCCAGTAATCTGGAAGTTCAATTGTATTGCCCTTAACTCTACCACGAACATAAACACCATTTTCTGGTCCTTCTAAACTGCCGTAACGTAGATCATATCCCGGTTTTGTTGGGTGGTCAATTACGAAAGATTTAGTTGTAGCCGCAAAACTTCCAGCAACCTGTAGAGTATAGCCTGGAGTTGTTGTATTAATACCAACTAAACCACCGCTGGTAATAGTCATTTTTTCACTAGCACCAATAGTGAAGTGATGCTGGGCAGCATAATAGGTTAAATCAAAATACTCAGATCCTGATCTATTGTATGCTTGAACAAATCCACCACTATTAATACCACCTGTTGGATTAAATTCAAGTCCTTGAGCACCGGCATTGGAAACTACCAATTGATAACTTGGATTTGTTATACCAATACCAACTTGTTGACTTGAAGTAATACGTATTGCTTCAGTACCAACTGTGCTAAATGTCAATACTTGAGCAGATTGATTTGCGCCTATAGAAGCAACTCCGCTACTATTAACACTTAAATCTAAACGTTTATTGCTTGCGCTTGTTTCTTGTAATCTTAATGATGGGGTAGTTGCATCAATTTCTAAAGTAGCATTGGGACTGCCTGTACCAATACCAACACTACCAGAACCATTTGCTACCAAACAAACATTATTACCACCGTAGTTTATGTATAAAGGAACACCCCCTTGACTCTGTACTTCAGCGGCAGTGGCATTAGCACCTAATGCTAGGGTTTGTGTACCGTTGGTTACCTTTGTTTGGAATGTTGATCCTAATGCGCCAGTACCGTTGACAGTTAATAGGTTAGCTGGAGTAATTGTGCCAATACCAACATTGCCGGCATATGTGCCAGTTAAACCAACATACATGTATGTGGTCGCCCCCGCATTGTTTTGGAAATAATATCCTGAAGTTCCTGAAGTAACAATAGAACGATAAGCTCCGTTGGAAGCATCTTGATAGTAACCAGCAGTTACGCTAGTACCAGCTTGGAAACTTGCTCCTGAATAGATAGCGCCGGTAGCGGTAAATGCGCCGTTAACATAAGCGCCGCCATTAACACTTAATCTAGCACCGCTCTGTGCCGAAGTGTAACCAACATCCAAATTACCTGTGTTATCAATAGTAACTTTTGTACTATTGTTAATCATAAAGTTAATTGTTTGACTTGGTCCCACAGCATCCAAATATGTTTGACCAGCAATACCACCAGAGTTTGGAATACCTACACCAAACCAAGTTGTACTTAAATTACTTTGTCTTGTATACATTGGACCATAAATGTCCAATAGGCCGCCGGCCAGTACGTTAAATCCAGCAGGGTCAGCAGGACTTGCTGTGTTGATACCAACATAACCTGTACTTGCGTTAAAGCCCAATGGCCTATTTACGCTGATTGTTGCTGTACTAGCAGTAGATGTGCTAACACCCACAATATATTCAAATGCGTTAGTATTTGCTGTTGATGAAAAACTAGATACACTAGGTGTTACCCATGTTGGAGGAGCATCACCGTTACTTTGTAAGTATTGTCCAGAACTACCGTAGTTGGTTGCTCCATTAAATGCCAAAGCACCGTTAGCATCTAATCGCATATATTCAGTATTGTTTGTACCAAATATTATAGGATTACTTGATTGTGCGTTAATTGCAATCAATCCTGATACATTATACAAATAGGTGCTACTTGGTCCAAAGAATCCGCTTGCTGTTTTGTTACTACTAGCAACTACTATACCACCTTGGTTGCTTGACAAGTTATTACCAATAGTTAACCCACTTAGCGCAGATGCGCCCACGTTAGTATTTTGTGTATAAATTCCTGAAGTTTGATCGTTAGAACTGCCAACTACATTCAATGTTGATGAAGGACTTGTTGTACCTACTCCAACACTGCCGCCGTAAGGTTGTATTTGAACACTACCAGCATTACTGCCTGACTGAACAGATTGAATTTGATAATTTCCAGCTGACAATCTTCTTACATACATTTCATCGCTGCTACTTGCGCCAACTGCTATAGAAGGACTGCTGCCTGCGCCAGCATCATAGACAGTTAATAAAGCTGTACCACCAGTAGTATATGGACTTGTAGTTCCAACACTAACATTACTACCAAAATATGAAACACCAGTAGCAGTAAATGCGCCATTAATATAAGCGCCGCCGTTGACACTTAATAATTCGCCCCTTTGTGTAGTAGCATATCCAATGCCAACGTTGGATGGAGATAATGTAACCGCTGTTGTGGCATTTTGTAAGATTAGCGCATTACTAGCATTAGTGGCAATATTACCAATCAATGTGCCGTTGTTATACCATCTTTGTAGATAGTATGTAGCACTTTGAACATTCAAATCAAAAGCAGATGCAAACGTTACAGACTGATTTACATATAATTGCGATGTAGGTGTTCCAGTTGGATTTACAACTACTTGACTTGTTGCAGTTGTGATACCATTAATATAAGCACCACCGTTAACACTTAATTTAGCACCTTGTTGAGAAGAAGTATAGTTAATATCAAGATTGCCGCCACTGTCAATTCTCATGGCTTCTGAAGCACCGTAGAAGAATTGAAGTCCATTTGCGGCGTTTATACTTTGTATTCCACCATATTGTGTTCCAGACTGTGTGAAGGAAATAAATCCACCAGTTGATTTTTCAATTATAAGATTATTGCCGCTACTAACTGAACTTCTTATTGTGCCTGATACATCTAATGTATAACTTGGACTTGCTGTACCAATACCCAATCTAGTATTTGTGTTATCCCAGAAGTGATTAGAACTACCACTTAAAAGTCCACTAGTGCCAGCATAAACAACTTGCCCTGGAGTAGACAATCCTGTATCAGTAATGTTAGCGGCTTTAATACCTGTGGCAGCACTACCGCCAACTACCCAGTTTGATGTACCATCAAATAATAAACTTGCGTATGGCGTGGCAGTAGTACCAACTTCAATACCACTGTTTGCTGCCAACAAAGCAGAACCTGTTGCTGTTGCTAGTGCCAATACTTTATCACCACTTAAAATAGCAGTACTGTTGACATAAGTTTGTGTTCCGTCAACATACAAGTCACCAGTTAGATATAAACTGTTTGTGGCAGCATTAAATGTAAAGCCTGTACTAGCAAACGCAGTTTGGTTAGACCCTTCTGCGGCAACCATGACTGGGTACAATGTGTTTGATGTAGTGTTTGTGGCGTTAATAATGTTGCTTGGACCAGCGCTACCAGCATAACCTTGACTACCTGTGTATCCAGCACTACCAGAATAACCAACACTTCCCCAATAACCCATTGAACCGTTGTAGCCAGCTGATCCTGTATAACCAGCACTACCAGAATATCCAGTACTACCCCAATAGCCCATGCTACCGTTGTAGCCAGCTGATCCTGTATAACCAGTAGATCCCCAATAGCCCATACTGCCATTAAAGCCAGCACTTCCAGTATATCCTACTGATCCATTGTAGCCAGCTGAACCCCAATAGCCCATTGAACCATTGTAGCCCGCTGATCCAGTATATCCTACTGAACCATAAAAACCTGCTGATCCGTGATATCCATTGGATCCAGTATAACCAACTGAACCCCAATAACCCATTGATCCATTGTAGCCAGCTGAACCAGTATAACCTACCGAGCCCCAATAACCCTGTGATCCGTTGTAGCCAGAGCTACCAGTGTATCCAGTAGATCCGTAATAACCTTGTGACCCGTTGTAGCCAGAGCTACCAGTGTATCCTACACTTCCATTATAACCAGCACTGCCCCAATAGCCCATACTGCCATTAAAGCCAGCACTTCCAGTATATCCTACTGATCCATTGTATCCCGACGAACCATAATATCCAGTAGATCCGTAATAACCTTGTGATCCGTTGTAACCAGATGACCCAGTATAACCTACACTTCCATTGTATCCAGCCGATCCATAGTAACCAGTGCTACCCCAGTAGCCCATACTACCATTATAGCCAGCACTACCAGTATAACCAACTGATCCGTTATATCCCGATGAACCATAATAACCTGTAGATCCATAGTAACCCTGGCTTCCATTATAGCCAGCACTGCCTGCGTAACCTTGTGATCCAGTGTATCCTAAACTACCAGTATATCCATAACCAACACTGATACCGTTACGTGTAATTGTGCCACCAACATTTAAGTTCCCGCCAATGCCCACACCACCATAAACTTGTAACGCTCCAGTAGTAGTGTTTGTTGATACAGTGGTGTTCTGTATCATAAAAATGTCAGGAGACTGTACCAATGTTGTGGTAATTGTTGTATACTGAATATCTAATTCTTGAGCAACAACTTTACCGCCAACATATAAATCGCCGCCAATACCAACACCACCAACAACTTTTAATGCACCTGATGCTGTTGATGTCGCAGATGTTGTATTTGTAATATTAATCGCATTTGTGGTTGTACTGCCACGATTCGTGACACTTTGTAATGTGCTTGTATCACTTACTATGACGTTACCAGTTGTTGTATTGACACTAATATCAGTGCCACCAGAAACACTAATAACATAGCCGCTACCACCACCGCCGCTGGTTAATACTGGTTGCCCGTTACTATATATTGGTCCAGCATAAAGTGCTCCACCGACACCAACACCACCAATAACTTGTAGTGCGCCACTATTTGTACTTGTGGCTGATGTGGCATTATTAATAGTTATAGCATTGGTTGTAGTACTTCCTCGATTGGTAACGCTTTGTAAAGTACTAGTGTTGTAAACTGTTACAGTGCCAGTACTTGATGTCACGACGGTGTCTGTACCAGCAGTTAGTGTCTGAACACCCAAGTTAGTAATAGTTACGCTGCCAGTATTAGCACTGACTCCAATGTAGCTAGAACCAATTGTAGCAGTAACACCCAAATTAGTTAAGGTTATAGTACCAGTGCTGTTGCTAATTCCTAAATTCAATGTGCCTATAAGATTAGTAACACCTAAATTAGTAATAGTGAAAGAAGTAGCAGTTCCTGTGCTTACTATGTTTTGAACACCAATGTATGTGCTACCAGAAGGTGTAACATTAGTTACAACTCTATTATTGTTGTCGTATAATGCGTTAGCATAGATTGGATTTGTGGTAGTGTTTCCACGATTTGTAATACTTTGTAGTGTACTCGTATTCCAAATAGTAACAGCACCAGTACTGCCCGATACTGCGGTATCTGTTCCAGCAATTATACTGGTAACGCCATAAGTGCCAACTGTAGCAGTTGTAAGGACACGATTTCCCGAGTCATAGATTGCGGAAGCATATAAATTACCACCAATACCTGCGCCACCTGTAACAGTTAACGCACCTGTATATGTGTTAACGCTCTGTGTGGTAGTGGTGATGCTGACAGCCTGAGTGGCCGTTATACTTGTGGCTGTTACAGCCTGAGCTACAATGTTGCGATTGCCATCTACAAATAACGTACCAGCAATCGATACCCCGTCTTTGACCTTAAATGTCATGTCCTCGTCCCTTTTTATCAGAGGAAATGATTACACACGTAACCAAATCTTAAATCATTCTTCTAAAACTAAATGTGTATGTACTTGGGCTAGTATTTGTAGTATCGCCTGCGATTTGTAAAGCCATATATCCTCCATTTGTTCTTTGAACTTGTAGGAAAATTGCTCCAGCGCCGCTTGCTGCCCCAGCTCTGTGTAGCGTAATTTCATCATAGGAATTTTCGCTATCAACAGCACTATACCAACTCATCACTCCAGTATAGTAAGTATTTACCTCCCCGCCCCCTTGTGCGCTGTCGTTGGCAATACATTGTACCATATAACTACCTGTGGGCAAATTACCGTCATAAACACTGGTGTTTTGCCAATTTGTATTCAATGTTAGAGTAGTACTTGTGGTGTAAATCTGGTCAATATTTGTACCAGAAGTCATTATCAATCCGCTGTGTTGAACAGTTCCGCCAGCAGTAATATTACCGCCTGCTCCAATTCCGCCCACTGTGGTAATGGCACCTGTTGTTGTACTGGTACTATTGGTATTTCCAACAGAAATTAAGTTACGTCCAGTAAAATCGCCATAGTCACCCTGCCAACGTCCAGAACCGTCCAAATATCCATCATAGAAGAATTCTAAACTAGCAGTACCGTGTCTCCAACCTAGGAAATAGGCGGTAGCTGTACTAGCCGCAGTATTGTACCAATCACCAATAATACCAACGTCTTTGCCGTTGTCAAAAGTCATTTGCTGACCTTGTGGAGGCGCATTTAACACGAGATAGTTTTGTGTATAATAAGAATTAACACTATAAACATAAGTAGCAGTACCATTAAATGTCACATTGCCGGTAAATGATGTATTTCCGCCAACATTTAAGTTTCCACCAATACCAACACCACCAGTAACAGTCAATGCTCCAGTAGTTGTGCTAGTCGAGCTTGATGTATTCGTTATTGAAATTGCGTTGTTTGTTGTAGCCCCACGGTTTGTGACGCTTTGTAATGTACTAGTATTGTAAATAGTGACATTTCCAGTACTGGTTGTAATGGCTGTATCTGTACCAGCAGTTATACTGGTAACACCATAACTACCAACTGTGGCTGTTGTAAGTACACGAGCTCCAGAATCATATAACGCACTAGCATACAAACTCTTACCAACTCCTACACCACCTGATACAATTAGTGCCCCAGTTGTTGTGCTAGTCGATGCTGTTGTACTTTGAACCAATAATGTATTCAAATCAACAATAGATCCAACTGTAATGGATGTAGCAGTAATTGCTCCTCCAGCATAAATGCCGCCGCTTATACCCATGCCGCCTTTAATAATCACAGCACCAGTAGTAGTACTGGTTGATACTGTGCCAGCAGGGTTGAATACTGCTACCCAAGAACCTGTGCTTGGAACACCTACGCTAATTTTTACCTGCGATCCTGTGCTGATTGATCCTAAAACTAAATTACCGTTGCCAACACCAGTGTCGCCAGCAACATATAAGTAGCCGTCGTTTGCGCCAGCTGCCCAACCAATACTACCTTGTTGACTACCGTCCCAACTACCATTGGCAATACCCATATCAATAAAGCCAGTATAGTTAGATCCATTGTTAGCGGTTGCTACCCAGTCAGCGCTGGCTGTGGCGCCGTCTCCAATATTTTGGAAGTTTGTTTGAATGTAGTCAGCGATGTTACCAGTAAGTTGTAATACAGTTCCTGGCAGCGGTGTAAATCCCGAAGCAATACCCGCATACAATGCTCCGGAACCTGTAAGATCTCCAAAGAATTGACCACTGTTACCATAAATTTGTGTAACCGTAGCAGTATAAGCGTTGATCACACCCTGTACTGTTAAATCTTTGTTAACCCATAGTCCACCTTGAATATCAACAGAGTTTAAAATTGCTGTGGCCGTACTAGAAGCAGTATTTAAAAACTGAATTTTATTTGTAGTAGTAGCACCACGATTCGTAGTACTTTGTAATGTACTAGTACCGTATACAACAACAGCACCTGTACTAGTTGTAACTGCTGTATCAGTACCAGCACTAACACTACTCACATATCCACCGCCACCTGCTGATGTTAATACCTGTGCGCCATTACTATAGATATTTCCGCCATAGATAGCACCACCTACTCCCAAACCACCTACAACAGTTAGAGCGCCGGTAGTTGTACTGGTAGCACTGGTCGCATTTGTAATACTAATAGAATTTGTAGTTGTGTTGCCACGCCCAGTAACACTTTGTAATGTGCTAATATCACTAACAACCACAGCTCCAGTTATAGTAGTAACACTTATGTCAGTTCCAGCGCTGACACTACTTACATAATTTGTTCCAGTTCCGTTACCAACAAGTACTTGGTTACCATTGCTGAAAATATTACCAGCATAAATTGATCCAGTAATACCAGCACCGCCAATAACTTGTAAAGCACCTGTTACTTGACTTGTAGCACTTGATCCACTTTTAACAATAATATTTTGTACAGTTAATAATGATGATGTGCTTCCAGAATATTCATATCTAAAGTATAAATCATCATAGGCAGTATTACCACTTGCTAATTGGAATGGAATAGCACCTGGTCCACCACCACTAAAGTTAGTAGCAGTATTAACAGTAATGTTATTTGGTGTGGCCCATTGCGGCAATCCAGCAACAACAGCCATTAACTGACCTTCTATACCAATTGGTAGTTGAGTAGTTTTGCCAATATTTGTATTATATGGTATACTACCAACACTGCCTCCAGATAGATTAGTTGCTGTATTAGCCAACGTAATAGTACCGTTGATTACACCAGTACTTGTTGTCCAAGTAGCAGTACTTGATTGTAATGTATTTGAAGCGTCTACATAAACTAAACCATATGGGTTAGTTAAATTTTGTCCAGTTACGCTACCAGCATTTACATTTCCAGTGACAACGACTTGTGTAAATGTAGCTGTTGATGCTGTGACTCTACCTAACGCAGATAACCCAGTAACAGTCAATGTAGTTGCTGATACACTGTTTAATGTACTCTGTCCTGAAACAGTTAATTGTGTTAGTGTTGAATTAGTTGCTGTTAATGCGCCAAGTGTAGATAAGCCAGTTACTGACAATGTGGTCGCATTAACTTGAGTAATTGTTGCTGTACTGGCCGTTACAGGGCCTAGACTTGAAAGTCCACTGACAGACAATGCGCCCGTAATTGTTGTTGTATTAGCAGATACCGTGTTTAATGTAGATGCGCCAGTAACAGTTAATGCTGTAGCAGTAGTTACTCCAGCAGTCAATCCACCATTTGCGTATACTAGACCTGTTACTGCCAGTGTGCCTCCAACTGTTTCATTTCCAGTAACAGTTAATTGTGTGATTGTGGAAACACCAGCAGAAATAGCACCAAAAGTTGAGGGATTTGTAACAGTTAATGTATTAATATAACCCCAACCGCTACGTACATTAGTGGAATATATTGTTGCCCAATTCGCGCTGTTAGTTCCTAAATTATAAGTGCTATTTGCGCTTGGATAAATGCCGCCAGTAGAAGCCCAATTTGAATTACCGTCAAA
>Ga0208499_1000236_pt1 | contig 23088 bp, 29 predicted proteins | sample CryBogCBE07Jul09_FD_185504 | JGI IMG/M metagenome (GOLD analysis project Ga0208499, IMG submission 185504) | Freshwater microbial communities from Crystal Bog, Wisconsin, USA - CBE07Jul09 (SPAdes) (version 2) | ecosystem: Environmental > Aquatic > Freshwater > Lake | place: Crystal Bog... | reverse complement strand
CACACATCGCTTTAGTGTAAACATGCTGGGGCGACAAATGGGCAAAACTACCACTGCGGTAGGATACCTATTATGGTATGCTATGTTTGTTCCAGACAGTACAATCTTAATTTGTGCTCACAAGTTTTCAGGTGCTCAGGAAATTATGCAACGTTTGCGGTATGCTTACGAAACTTGTCCTGATTGGATTCGTGCTGGTGTTACAAGTTATAACAAGCAGAGTATTGAATTTGACAATGGGTCACGTATTGTAGCACAAACCACAACAGAAACAACGGGACGGGGTATGTCTATATCGTTGCTATACTGTGACGAGTTTGCTTATGTTGCCCCTAATATTGCTTCAGAGTTCTGGACTTCTATTGCTCCTACACTAGCAACTGGTGGTAAGGCCATTATTACTTCTACACCAAACAGTGACGAAGATCAATTCGCACAAATTTGGAACGAAGCCAATAAACGTATTGACGAATATGGTAATACAACAGAATTAGGCCGTAATGGATATTACCCATACATGGCTATTTGGAGCCAACACCCAGATCGCGACGAAGTATGGGCTAACGAAATGCGTAGTCAACTAGGACCTGAACGTTTTGATCGTGAGCACGAATGTAAGTTCTTGATCTTTGATGAAACACTGATTGGTTCTATGACTTTGGCAGATTTAGAAGGCACTGAACCCACTATGAAAATGGGGCAAGCACGTTGGTACGGGAAAATAAATCCACATAGTACATATCTAGTTGCTTTAGATCCTAGTCTAGGCACTGGCGGAGATTACGGGGCCATTGAAGTTGTAGAACTGCCCAGTATGGTACAAATTGCCGAGTGGCATCATAATATGACACCAGTACAAGCACAAGTTCGTATTATGCGTGACATGTTAAAGTATATTGAAGAACAATGTAAGGCAGCAGGCACAGATCCTAGCATTTACTACAGCGTAGAAAACAATACGTTGGGTGAAAGTGCCTTAATGGCTATCGATGCCTTGGGTGAAGAAACTTTTCCAGGGTTATTTTTAAGTGAGCCTGTTAAACGTGGTCATGTACGCAAATTCCGTAAAGGCTTCAATACAACTCATACCAGTAAGATTGCTGGCTGTGCTAAATTAAAACAATTGATTGAGACTAAAAAACTGAAAGTCAACAGTAAATCATTAATCAGTGAATTAAAGTCGTTCATTGCTAGTGGCATTACATTCAAAGCCAAGGATGGTCAACACGACGATTTGGTATCCAGTATGTTGCTAATTGTTCGTATGATTTTGACTTTACAGGACTGGGATCCGTTGATTTATGACAGGGTTATTGACCAATCTGGGCTAGAAGAACACGATTTGCCTATGCCTATTTACATTAGCACGTACTAAATATAGATATGAATGCTATACAGATAATTTCCCAAGATTTATTCGATAAAGTTCGTAGCCGTTTCTCTAATTTAGAGATGGGTGACGAAACTGGTGCTGTCGTCATTGACCCTGCCGAAGCACGTTACTTTGATTTTGACTTTGTAATCGAAGGCAATAACTTGGGTCGTGTTAGTATTAGTTTAAATGATGCTGGTACATTAAAAGTATATTATAGTCAAGGCATTACAGAAAACCACGATGATCCAATTAAGAAAAAATGGTTTGGATTTTTAAGAGAAATGCGTTTGTTTGCCATGCGTAGATTATTACGTTTTGACACACGCGATATTGCTAAATCCAATTTAGACAAAAACGATTTTCAACATTTGGCCAAAACACAAGCGGCCCCCAAGGAAGAAGAAATGACAACAATGAACGAATCCCGCTGGAATGGCAAAAGCACTAAGAAAACAAGTCGTGCTGTAAAAGGCCGCACAGAAGTTATCATTCGTCACGCACAACCTGTAGACGAAATGTTCCCAGGTGCTCGCAGCCAAAAGAAAAACATCAAGGCAATTTTTATTCAAAATCATGATGGAGAACGTTTTAAATATCCGTTCATTCATCCAGCAGGCGCATTCGCAATGGCACAACACGTAGATCATGGCGGTGTTCCACATGATCCAGCAGGCAAAGCAATTATTAAAATGAGTGAACAAATTGCCCAATTGGGCGAGTTCCAACGTAAAGTACATAGCGCCACTCTGCATGATGATGCTACAGGAATTAAAGAGCGTGCCTTAGGCCGTATGAATGAACTTAAAGCACAGATTGACGCATTAGGCAAAAGACATCACTATGAAAATTGGATCAACGAATTCCAAGGTATGGAAGACGAAGGCGACACGATGCTAGACGATGTCACAATGGAACAGTATAAACAAACATTTACACAAACAAGTTTCCAAGAAGAATTAAGTCAATTCTTCCCATTGCTACACAAAATCATGAGTGAAACAAATACAGTTGACCTTGAGGATTATGTGGGAGAAGCGTTCGATGTTCCAGGTACAAGTTCTGGTACAATGGGTCAAAGCGTATTACAACGTCACCCAGAAGACGAATTCCAAGAATGGGCAGATGCCACTGAACAAGGCAAACTAACAGACGATCAAATCGCAAATTTAAAACGAGCAATTGAAACTCAAAAACAATCTGGACAACCATTGCAGTTAGGTCCTAACGGTCAAACTGCTTGGGACTTTTTTACCGGAGCAGTAAATCCAGAAGGCAGCGAAGGTCCATCGTTTAGTGATGATTTAAAAACTAAACTTCAGGATGCTGCTAATGTTGATCCAGAAACCGACGGTATGGAAGTATTCCAAGTTTGGGCCCAACAAGATTATCCAGAATTAGCAGTGGCATTAGGCATGAGCGGAACTACTAAGCCAGCACAAGGTCAAGAACAACCAACCAATGAAAATGAAGAACAAGGTGGTATGCCTAACAAAACCATGCCAACTCGTGAAGCAGTGGTTAAGGAAGTTGCTAAACTTGTTAAGAGTCGTTTCAATGAAGACAACCCAGAAGTTGGTCCATTCAACGGTGCTCCAAACATTGCTCTAGATGTTAAAAAGAAATGTGCTGAAATGTTCGGTGACGAAGTTGCTGACCAATGCGAACATCTAGCATTAGAGTTTATGGAAAAACTTACCAAAAAATGGGAAGCCAAACACGGTCCAGTTGAAGATGACGGACTAAGCCGTTTGAAAGAATTGTTAGGCAATGTTAAAGAAAAAGTAGAAAGTATTGGCGATCAAGGCAACGGTGGTACTGATTTCAACACCAATATCATGCCATCAGAAGAAGTTGACAAGAGTCAAATCCCTGCGGCACAACGTAAAGAAAAAGGCGGCGATTGGAAAATGAGCACAACGGATTTGGAAAAAGAAAAATCTAAGAGCCCAACAAGCAGTCAAGGTTTGTCAAATCTTAAATCAAAACTAGGTATGAAAGAAGATATCGCAGACATTTTGAAACTTTCCGGATTGGCAAAATAATATCAAAATATAGCAAGATAATTCTTGCTAAGATAAATAAAAGTACATATACTAGTTGTATGTACTTTTTCTTTTATAGGCAGTGGTCAATAAAAGAATGGCATAACATTTACATTTATTAAGGAAAAACATTATGGCAACTTTAGCAGAAATCCGCGCGAAGCTACAGGCTTCTTCACAACAACAAGGCTCCACAGGCGGGGGAGACAACGCAATTTTCGCACACTGGAATATTGCAGAAGGACAAACAGCAACAGTCAGATTCCTTCCTGACGCAGATCCCAACAACACTTTTTTCTGGATTGAACGAGCAATGATCAAGTTGCCTTTCGCTGGTGTGAAAGGTGATACCGCTAGTAAACCAGTTACTGTACAAGTTCCTTGTATGGAAATGTATGGTGAAGCTTGCCCAATTCTACAAGAAGTTCGTCCATGGTTTAAGGACAAGAGCTTGGAGGAAATGGGTCGTAAGTACTGGAAGAAGAAGTCTTACTTGTTCCAAGGTTTTGTAGTTGACAGCAAACTACAAGAAGATAAGACACCAGAAAATCCAATCCGTCGCTTCATCATGAGCAGCCAAATTTTTAACATTGTTAAGAATGCCTTGATGGATAGTGAAATTGAAGAATTGCCAACTGACTATGTCCGTGGCTTGGACTTCAAAATTGCTAAGACTAGCAAAGGTGGCTATGCTGATTATACAACTTCAAACTGGAGCCGTCGTGAACGTGCTTTGAGCGAAGCTGAAAACGCAGCCATTCAACAATATGGTTTGTTTGACTTGAAGACATTCTTGCCAAAGAAACCCACAGATGTTGAATTGAAAATCATCAAGGAAATGTTTGAAGCATCTGTCGATGGTGAAGCATTTGACATGGAACGTTGGGGACAATACTTCCGTCCAGACGGTATGAGAGGCGGTAATAACAATCAAACTCAATCTGCTCCAGTAGTTCGTCCAGCGCCTGCTCCAGTAGCAGCCGCACCAGTAGATGAAGATGATGCCCCATTTGATGTCGACACCCCAGTAGCAAGTCCTGCTCCAGCCGCAAGTGCTTCAGCAAGCGAAGGTGGTAGTCGTGCCGCAGACATCATTGCGATGATCCGTAAACGTCAAGAAACTAAGTAATCAGGAGATAGACTATGGGAAAAGCCTTCGATATTTCGAAGTTCCGTAAGTCTATCACCAAGTCTATTGATGGGCTTGGCATAGGCTTTAATGACCCCACTGACTGGGTTAGCACTGGCAACTATGCCTTAAATTATCTCATCTCGGGTGACTTCTTCAAAGGAGTTCCATTAGGTAAGGTAACGGTATTTGCTGGAGAAAGTGGTGCTGGTAAATCATATATTTGTTCAGGCAATTTGATTCGTCACGCACAAGAACAAGGCATTTATGTTATTCTAGTTGATAGCGAAAATGCGCTTGATGAAAAGTGGTTACATGATTTAGGTGTTGATACACACGAAGATAAACTACTAAAACTCAACATGGCCATGATTGACGATGTGGCTAAAACCATTTCAGAATTCATGAAAGAATACAAAGTCATGCCTGAAGACGAACGTCCAAAGGTCATGTTTGTAATTGACAGTTTAGGCATGTTGTTGACTCCAACTGATATTAATCAGTTCGAAGCAGGTGAAATGAAGGGTGATATGGGCCGTAAACCTAAGGCACTTACATCGCTGGTTCGTAACTGTGTTAATATGTTTGGGAGTTATAATGTTGGAATGGTTTGTACAAATCACACATACGCTTCGCAGGATATGTTCGATCCAGACGATAAAATCTCTGGAGGACAAGGCTTCATTTATGCATCTTCTATCGTGGTTGCCATGAAGAAGTTGAAATTGAAAGAAGACGAGGACGGTAACAAGGTCAGTGAAGTATTGGGCATTCGTAGTGCTTGTAAGGTAATGAAAACACGTTACGCCAAGCCCTTTGAAAGTGTTCAAGTTAAGATTCCATATTCAACAGGTATGGCACCAACAAGTGGATTAGTTGATCTATTTGAAGCAAAAGGTGTATTGACAAAGTCTGGAAATAAGTTACAATATACAAGCAAGGCAACTGGCGAGATTCATGCGTTTTTCCGTAAAGGTTGGACTGAAGATAAGTTGATGACCATTATGCAAGAATGGGATGAAGCCGCAATGACACCAAGCGTTGAAGTAACTGATACTGGAGAAGAATAATGGAAGAAGATCAAATCATTGAAATTTGGGATGTATTCAAAGAGTACATCGCTGATAAAAACAAAGAAACCGCCGCTAATCATTTTGTTGATTATTTGCTAGGTAAAGATGTTGAAATCAGCGTCCTAAAGAGTCTCGTTGGTTATGATACTCATCTTGACGAAGCTATCGAGTTAGTCGCAGGCGACGAACAAGAAGATGACTACGACGACGAAGATACTGATTACGGATACGAAGACGAGGAATATTAAACATGTCGTGGTATGCTAAAGTCAGTAAAGACATAGCACACCTTCCAGATTGTTTAGATCACTTTTACAAAGAATCAGAGCAGGCACGCCTAGAAGTCAAGATTCACGGCAGCGTGGAAAAGGCTTCAGCTGCCTTGCCTGGCATTGTAGAACAAAGATTTAACCAACTTCAGGAAATTGAAGCTATTCTTGAATACCTAAATATTGAACTACGACGAATTAGATCAAAATTGTTTAGAAAATATTTGGAAAACTATCAAAGAGCACTGAGTTCAAAAGATGTAGAAAAATATGTTGATGGCGAAGCTGATGTAATTGACATGGAAAAAGTTATCAACGAATTTGCCATGTTACGTAACCAATGGTTGGGTATTATTAAGGGTTTAGATATTAAACAGTGGCAATTGAGTAATATTATCAAATTACGCACAGCAGGACTTGAAGATATTTCACTTTGAGTGTATAATAATACTATGTATATTGAAGACCTTATTATTGATCTTGGTTCAATTGTTTACAAAGTAAATCAATATGACGTCGGTGTGGTTGATAGCTTATGTTTACAAATGTTTGATGGCACTGGCTTTACTGAAAAACAATGTAACCTAGCCCTAAGACTACTCGGTCGATATGCAACATTAATCAACAGTAAGTTAAATTCAGATATTCAGCCATTTTTGGAAAATCCTCAATTTAGACTAAAAATTAGAAAATCTGTGCTTACTAAAACCATCAAAATTATTGACCATACTGAACACGGACGAAGCATTGAAGTAAGATTTCCTTATAATGATGCTACGTTAAGTGAGTTCCGTAAAAATAAGGGTACATTGGATAATTTTGTATGGGATAAAGACTCAACATCATGGATTTTTGCCTTGACCGAAAAAAATATCAGATTTTTAATTGATCGATTTGATAATGATGGTTTTGATTATAGTGATGAATATCAAAATCTTGTAGATCAGATATCATCGATCATGGACAATATGGAAAAATATGCCCCCATGCTGTCTATTAATAATGGCGAGCTAAAAATCCTAAATTCTCCAGAATTTATGCCTAAAATTAATACCACCGATATTTTGGAGGCATTATTTTTAGCAAGAAATTATGGAGTATCTCTTTGGGATGAGCATATTGATGATTATGTCAAAAGCAATGCGTTAGACGCATATACTAGAAAACTACTTCAAAGCAATGGACCAGCGACACTTGAAATTTCCAGTGATTTTGAGGGTATTTCTTGCTTGAAAACCATCATGACGTATTCAGGCCCAACATTATTCATTATCCCTGGTGGAAATGAAATGACAAAATTAACACAGGTATATACCATATTAAAGGGGTTTGGACTGGAGGATAAAAACATGAGTGTTTTATTCAGATTATCGTCAGAAACCGGCCGAAATTTTAACAATTTTGTCAAAAATCAGGGTCTAAATGGGCCAATTTGTGATGAAACAAAAGCGGTGTTTATCAGCGGCAAACTGCCAAAAACTATATTGAAATCGGGAATTAGATTTAATAGTATTGTTAATATGGGTTTTAGTAACGCACACTATACTCTTAAAGAATACTCAAAAAAACACCAAAATTTGGTGTATTTTGATGTTACAATAAAATCACAAGGATTTAATTTTGTCGAGCTGTAAAATTATTATCAAGGATGAAGTGAATATCAAGATTGAAAATTTAGATCTTGATACACGCAAAGCCTTGGTTAAAAAGTTCAAATATGAAGACCCCACTGCTCGCTTCAGACCAGCTTATAAATTGGGTCGTTGGGATGGATCTGTCAGTTTTTTTGGCCTTGGCGGAACTACATACTTGAGTATGCTTCCACAAGTTTTAGAATATTTAGAAAGTAAAAATTTCTATATTGAAGTGGAAGATCATCGAAGACCGATCGACCTAAATTTTGACGAAATTTCGGTGGATTTTTGGGGTGAAAAAACATGGCCAAAAGGACATCGATTTGAAGGTCAACCTATTAGGTTACGTGAAGATCAAGTTGAGGTTATTAACACGTTTCTTAAACATCCACAAAGCATACAGGAAATTGCCACAGGTTTTGGTAAAACAATTACAACCGCAACTTTGAGCAAAATTTGTGAAAAATACGGTCGAACAATAACCATTGTTCCTAACAAATCTTTAGTAGAACAAACATTGGAAGATTTTGAAAACGTAGGTCTTGATGTTGGTGTTTATTACGGCGACCAAAAAGACCTAGACAAAACACATACAATTTGTACTTGGCAAAGTCTTAATATTTTAGACAGAAATAGTAAAAATTGGGACGAAGCAGCCAGTGCCAAAATGGAAATGTTATTGGATGATGTTTGCTGTGTTATGGTAGACGAAGTACACATGGCCAAGGCCGAAGTATTAAAAAATCTATTAACACGCAATTTGGCCTATGCTCCAATACGTTGGGGACTAACTGGTACTATTCCCAAGGCCGACCACGAATTTCAAAGTATCAAAGCCAGTTTAGGTGAAGTAACAAATCATGTATATGCTCACGAACTTCAAGAAGCAGGTGTACTAAGTAATTGTCACGTAAATATTGTCCAGACTGCTGAGTGGAAAGAGTTTAAGTCCTACGCAGAAGAATTAAAGTATTTGGTCACAGACAATGCCCGTATGGATTATATGTGTGACCTAATTAAAAACATAGCAGAAACCGGTAACACACTTGTGCTAGTTGGACGCATCGAGTCTGGCAAGTCCATGGTAGAAAAAATTCCTGACAGTGTTTTTATTAGTGGCGAAGTAAAAACAAAAGATAGAAAAGAGGAATATGATGAAGTTAAAACGGTTAATAATAAGATTATTGTGGCAACTTACGGTGTGGCCGCTGTGGGTATTAATATTCCTCGGATTTTTCATCTGGTTCTCATTGAGCCCGGAAAGAGCTTTGTCCGCGTTATACAATCAATTGGACGAGGTATTCGGAAAGCGGAAGATAAAGACTTCGTACAAATCTGGGACATTACGGCCGCCAGCAAATATGCCAAGCGACATTTGACAGAACGTAAACGCTATTACAAGGAAGCGAAATATCCTTTTACCATTCAAAAAACAAAATATTAATAATGCAAATTCTAACTCTTGAAAATAAAACGTTTTTCTTAAACGAACTACCAGACGAAGTTGAGGAGGATATCAGATTTGCTGTTCTTGATAACAGCGATAGTTCTAATCCAGACCACTTGTTTGTGCCTTTGATCTTTTTAGAAAGTTTTACCGGACCTGCGGTTGTTCTTAAAATTGGACCACATGAACTTACTATGCCCTTAGACTGGTGTACTATTGTTGGAGATCCTGAGGGGCCCGATATGGAAGTACTGCCACTTACAAGTTTAAATGATCGTGGATTTAAGACATTCTGCTTTAACCCACGTAGCAGTTTTCGTCCTGAATTTTTAGACATTGATATTATTGATGTTTACCAAGATGTTAAGTGGTATTTCCCTAAAATGCGTCCAGGGCAATTGCTTTGTACACCACTCGAAGCAGGTGAAAAACCACGATGTGCTTACTTTGTTAAAGAAGTGAGTCGTCAAAGCGAATTAGTAGATTTTACAAAATGTTGGTAAGGAATTAAATGAGTTATCTTTTTACATCAGAATCGGTCAGTGAAGGCCACCCAGATAAAGTAGCAGATGCTATCAGTGATGCTATCTTAGATTTAGTAATGCGTGAACAAAATCCAGCACTACGCTGTGCTTGTGAAACACTTGTGACAACTAACCAAGTAGTGGTTGCCGGGGAATACAAGGGCATTCTACACAATGAAGAAGTAGAAAGTGCTATACGTAAGACCATTAAAGATATCGGATATGAGCAAGATGGATTTGATTGGCGTACTGCTAAAATCACAAATTTGTTACATGGTCAAAGTGCTGACATCGCATTAGGTACTGATAATTTTGGTGCCGGTGATCAAGGACTTATGTTTGGCTATGCTTGTACTGAAACAGAACAATTAATGCCTAGCGCAATTTATTGGAGTCATCGTATTGTTGAAAAATTAACAGACATGCGTCGTACCAGTATGGAGTGGTTAGGACCTGATGCCAAGAGTCAGGTGACTTTTGAATACAACGATGACAACACACCAAGGCGTATTGCTAAAGTTGTGTGTTCGACGCAACACCGAGATGACATTCCAATTTCGAATGTACGCAGTTCTGTTGAGTACGTTATCAGAAGTGTATTACCCAAAGAATATGTAGACGACAATACTGAATTTTATATTAATCCTACTGGCCGATTTGTTATCGGCGGGCCTGATGGTGACACAGGACTTACAGGTCGTAAAATTATTGTCGATACTTATGGTGGTTATAGTCCACATGGTGGTGGCGCTTTTAGTGGTAAGGATCCTACAAAGGTTGATAGAAGTGCTGCCTATATGATGCGTTATCTTGCCAAGAACATTGTAGCAAGTGGCCGAGCAAACTGGGCAACTTGTCAAATCAGTTATGCTATTGGTCTAGCACAGCCTATGAGTTTTTATATTGAGTGTGAAGATAAAGCATTAGCACGAGACTTGACTATGTTAATTCCTAAAGTAGTAGATTTGACTCCTAGCGGTATCATTGAACGTTTTAATCTGTTCCGTCCTATCTATAGTAGTACAACAAACTATGGACATTTTGGCAAGCCTGATCTTCCTTGGGAAAAGATTGATTTGTTTTAATATGGGATCATTAAAACCTAACGCTCAATATGTTTATGAAAGTCCAGACGGTGGCGAAACTGTCTACGCCCGTGAAGTTGGGAGTACTGAACGTAGTCTTGTAGGTCAAAGTTATAAGGCAAAAAGCACGATTGAAAAAATTCGAGAAGACAAACTTTGGTGTGATATTCGTCGTGCTTCTGAAACAAATGAAGCCCTAAAACATGCATTAGAACAATGTGTTATTATATATAATCTTAGCAGATGATTGATCTAGTCCAAGCTGGTTTATTTGATAAGTCGATTGTTGGCACTGACGAGCAACGTGCCAATTTGATGAAACAAATAGACAGCATTAGACATCAACCTGATAGTTCTGAACTATCTAACGATGGTTGCTGGCGCAGTTATCACAAGTATCGAGCAGATTGGTTGCTAGACGCAGTCACTGAGTTGGCTAGAGAAGCAACTGAATTTTACTTACCAAAAGATCCCGTATTTGCTAGACTTTGTAAACAACGTCAGTTCACTATTAACTACTGGACAAATATTAATCAACCCAATAGTAGGAATCTTTTACATACGCATTATATATCGCACTTCACTGCGGTATATTATGTACAAGGAACGGATACAGGTGATTTGCGAATGATTAATCCTGCCAATATTCTTAACGCACACATGGTTGGTGGACCGTTTATTCGTGATTATTATTTTAAACCCAGTGACGGTGATTTGATTTTATTCCCAAGTTGGATACCACACGAAGTACTTCCTAATCATTCTGATAGGGAACGTATCAATATAGCATTTGACATTACAGTACGATGAATATAAAATTTTATAATAATTCTAAAGAAGTTATGCGTATAGATTCAAATGGTAATTTGGGTATTGGTACATGTAGTCCAGTTCCTTGGTTCCGTAATGAACCAGAACCACTTACTGAATGGTATAAAAAATCTGTAGAGCAGGCGGGATTGACTCCTCATAAGAAAGAACACGATGGCAGCAAAACTTGATATTAAACGCGAACTAAATGCAGTGGATCAAAAGAACTACGACTTTTATGATAACCTAACTGAGGAAGAACAAAAGGCATTTAGCCCATTTATTCTAATGCGTTATACAGCCAATGTACAAGGTGATAGAGATATTCAAGAATGGTTCGTTGAAACTACTAACGAATATGTTAACAAAAACTTTAACGATTTAAGTAAGAATCACAAGTCGTTGTTATGGAAATTGTATGCGGCCACAGGTGCTGGCATCAATTGCTATCATCCTTATCTAGCCGCAGGTAAGAAAGAAAAAGTCAACAAGATTGAAAAATTATTGTGTGAAATTTATCCTGCTATGAAGATAAGCGATATCAAACTATTGGCTGGTATGATGGATAAAAAAGATAAAGAAGAGTTGTTTGATAAGATGGGATTTGATAAGAAACAACGTAAGGATTACGAATGATAGCACTTGTACCACAACCATTCAAGTGTGTTCATTGTAACAAAAACTTTATGCAAGAAAAAACTCTTGTAGCACACATGTGTGAAAAGAAGCGTAGAGTTTTACAAAAAAATGAAAAACGAGTACAGGCCGGATACATGGCCTTTAACCGTTTTTGGACCCTAGCACAAGGTGGAAAGACAAAGACATATGAAGACTTCTGCGACACAAGTTATTACAACGCTTTTGTTAAGTTTGGCAGCTTCCTCAATAATACTAATGCTCTATACCCTGATAAGTTTGTGGATTACGTGATTAAGAGTGGCACTAAATTAGACAAGTGGTGTAGTGATAGGTTATACTATTCATATCTGTATGAAGTATTAAAAACTGAGCCAGTGGAGGCTGCTGTACAACGCACTTTGCAAACTATGATGGAATGGGGTGATGAACACAACGCAAATTTTGCTCATTACTTTAGGTATGTTAGTTTGAATAAGGCTGTACATGATATCATAAATGGTAACATCAGTTGCTGGGTTATTTTAAATTCTACAGATGGTAAAACAATGATTCAAAAAATGACTGACGAACAGTTAAACATTATTGCTCCAGCATTTGATGTTCCTTATTGGTTAAGAAGATTTAAAGAACTGCCAGCAGACACGGTACTGGTAAAAGAAATATGTGAGGAGGTAGGAATACTATGACACAATTAACAGGGTTCGTAGAAAAGGGTTGGGGCAGAGAAAACATTTGGTGTACCAACGACAAATATTGTGGCAAACTGTTAGAGTTCAACACAGGCGCTAAATTTAGCATGCACTTCCATGCTGAGAAAGATGAAACATGGTATGTGTTAAGTGGTAGATTTAAAGTTATTTGTATTGACACCAAAGACGCAAGTCGTTATGAAAACGATTTAGTCACCGGCGATGTTTGGCGTAATCCACCATTACTTCCACATCAGGTAATTTGTTTAGAAGCAGGTACAATTATCGAAGTTAGTACACCTGACTCAGTGGAAGACAATTATAGAGTAGCAAAGGGCGATAGTCAAAAATGAAAATTTTAATCACAGGCTACAGAGGTTTTATTGGCCAAAATATGGTCAATTCTCTTAAGGATGAACACGAATTAAGTTTTTATGAATGGGGAGAACAACCTCCAGAATTCGATGGACTCGACTGGTGTATTCATCTTGGCGCTATTAGCAGTACAAACGAGCGAGATGTTGAAAAGATCATGAGACAAAATCATGACTTTAGTTGTATGCTATTGGTTGCTTGCCAAATTAACAAAGTAAATTTACAATACGCATCCAGTGCCAGTGTCTACGGTATGGGTCAAAACTTTAGCGAGGACGGTCCGCTGAGTCCACAAAGCCCCTATGCTTGGAGTAAGTATTTGTTTGATAGACATGTAAAGTCACAAAAATTTGACGGTATTACTGTTCAAGGTTTTAGATATTTCAATGTCCACGGTCCACATGAAGATCACAAGGATCAACCAAGCCCACATCACAAATTTACCAAGCAAGCAGAAACTACCGGCGTTATTAAATTGTTTGAGGGTAGCGAAGATTTCCGACGAGATTTTGTACCAGTTGAAACAGTTATCGATGTACACAAGAAATTCTTTAATGTAAAAGAATCTGGTATTTGGAATGTAGGTACAGGTATGCCGCAATCATTCCAACATGTCGCAGAAACTATTGCTAAAAATACAAGTGCTGGGATTGAATATATTCCAATGCCGGATGATATCAAGGCACAGTATCAAAAATACACCTGCGCTGATTTGACCAAACTAAAGAAATACTATCCATGAAAGTAATGGTTAATGGAACATTTGATATTGTCCATAGAGGACATATTGGAATGCTCAACTACGCAAAAAGTCTAGGTAGTACTTTATTAGTTGCTATAGACTCCGACCGTAGAGTAAAAGAACTTAAAGGCCCAACTAGGCCAGTTAATAGTCAGTGGGATCGATGGTATTTGCTAGGTAATCTAAAGGCAGTAGATACCGTTAGATTATTTGACAGTACGGAAGAACTTATTGAGATTATGAAAGAGTACAAGCCTGATATCTATGTCAAAGGCAGTGACTGGAAAAAAGATACAGAATCTACAGCACATCAATATTGTAAAGAAGTAATTTATTATGATCGAGTCGGCGACTATTCAACCACAAACATCATTCAACGTATTGCTACTGGGTGATAGTTGTATTGATGAATATTACATAGGCACTTGCGATAGGCTAAACCCTGAAGCACCAGTACCTATTATGATTATTCAAGAACATTATACCACACAGGGTATGGCTAGTAATGTCCGTAATAATTTGACCAAATTAGGATGTGAAGTAGATTTCATAACCAACAACGAAGTTATTACCAAGACTAGATATATCGATCAAAGATCAGGACAACATTTATTAAGAGTAGATAACGAAAAGAAAGTCGTACCTTGGAATAATACCACACCGTTTCCTTTAGAAACATACGATGCTATTGTGATAAGCGATTACAATAAAGGTTTTTTGGAAACAGCAAGTATTCAACATATATGTCATACTTTTAAAGGTCCTATTTTTATCGATACCAAGAAAACTGATTTAAGAAAATTTAATAATGCCTTCATTAAAATTAATGAACTTGAATACGGTAAACGGACCAGTGATGCGAACAATGTGATTGTAACTTTGGGTAGCAAAGGTGCTATGTATAAGAAATCCTTTTTAACAGCAATTTATGATGGATTCTCTGCCGAAGTTGTCGATGTGTGTGGCTGCGGTGATACCTTTTTGGCAGCATTGGTTTATCAATATCTAGTGACAAAGGATATAGATCAAGCTATAATATTTGCAAATGCCGCGGCCAGTATTACTGTACAACACCGTGGAAACTACGCACCCTCATATGACGAAATTAAAAAAATTGCCGGATATTGATGTCGACCTCCAGAACAGACAGCAGATCCTTGATGTAATCAAACATGTCCCTGCTACGCTTGGAGATGGAAAGAAGCACAATACCGGCGTCTATTGCCAACCTATTCCTGTTAATCCCTTGACAGGATGTGCCAGTATTGACTACAAAACTGCTGAAGCCCGTGGTTACTTTAAAATTGACTTTTTAAATGTCAGTGCTTACAATGGCGTAAAAAACGAAGAACATTTAGTTCGCTTATTGAACGCAGAACCACTTTGGGATTTACTTGGAGAGAAAGAAGTTTGTGATCAACTATTCCATGTTAATGGATATCATGATTTAGTGAAGCGACTACAACCTCGATCAGTTGTCGAGCTTGCTATGTTCTTGGCCTTGCTCAGACCCGGGAAAAAACATTTGATCCCAGTATGCGAGAAAGAAGGCTTCGAGGCGATCAAAGATGAAATATGGATTAAGACTGACGATGCCTATTTCTTTAAAAAGTCCCATGCTATCTCCTATGCCAGTGTTATTGTTGTTCAGTTAAATCTTATTTGCGAACGCATCAGCTACGAGTATTCTTAGCACTACGCACTAGTTGAATTGATTTTCTTTTGATACGCTTTTCTGCTATTTCGCTTAAATTAACGCTGGGGCCAAATAAAACTTCAACATCCTTGCTGTTAAATGTTTTGATTGTGTACCTGAACATAATCATTTGTTGTTTTAAAAAGATGTTGATTGGTATGCGGCGATTGCTTTCCCACCACCAAGTTTCCCCAGCTTCTAAAAATACTTTGCGGTCGTTTTCATTACGTAATAGCGATATATCATATATGCTAGTGACGTAATCGTCATGATTTATGATTATTCCCACGTATTCTGTATTATTGCTTTTAATACAGGAAACAAAGGGATAATTTTCTTGGAAGGTTTCTGGAACAGCCATTATCAATAAATAGTTATATGCAAAGTTTACCAGTCTATTTATATCCAAATTCCACCACCATTATATTAGATTTGGATGCTACCACACATGGAGTTAATAACGTTATGTATCAACGAGACCTGAATATTCAAAAAGGTATCAAAAATAAGGTCCGTATTCAATTTAAGAATAGCGATCAAAAAGCCTTACCTGTTAGCAATACTGCTACTTACGTTTTCTCAATGTTTGATGCTACTAATCAAAGACAACTGGTACAAAAACAATTAATAATTTTAGACGACAGTATTGTTGTCAATACTGTTTCCAACCAAGGCGGTACTAACAACACCTTAAACTTTGGCGATACTACAGGCATTGCTATTGGACAAAGTGTTACTGGATTTGGCATTGTTGCCAATACCATTGTCACTGGTGTAGCCAACGGTGTGGTAACTTTGAATAATCCCACTGCTTACGCAGTTTCATCAAGTACTAATTTGACATTTGGCACATTAAGCCTACGTGGCGTAGGTGAGCTAACTTTAACTGAAAGCGATACATTAGATTTAGATGTTGGTGAATATCAATACACGGTCAAATATCAAGATCCCGCAGATGGTACTTATCTAACTGCCTATGCCAACACTTATTACGGAGTTGCTGGTACTTTGAACTTGCGACAAGATGCCTTCCCTGTACTACAACCTAGTCAAGAAATCGTCAGCTTCCTAAAGACATTCAATGTACAAACTCAATTGTACGAACACAAGAGTGGTAACATCTACGCTTACCCTGAATACAATGGCAATAGCGCATTACATACAATGGCTATCTATATGTCCAACTATCGTGGACAGGTCATTATACAAGGTACATTAAACAATCAACCAAACAGCACAGGCCAATATTATACTATTGCTACTTTGAACTATTCAGGTTTTGATGGTATTGACTATGTAAACTTTAACGGAGTTTACTCCTACGTTCGTGTTGTTTATATTCCCGCAACCAAACCCGCAGACAGCGGAAACGATAATCCCAGTTACTACGGAAGCCTTGACAAAGTCCTCTACAGAAGTTAAAATTGTAGTGTGAACGAAATTCAAGATACAGTCCTAACTTTACTGCCTCCTAAACGAAAAGCCACCCCTAGTGGATGGACCAGCTTCGATGCGGTATGCTGCCAAGATAATCGCAAACGCGGTGGCATCTTGACCAGCGGGGATGGCAGTTTTCAATATCACTGTTTTAATTGTAACTTCAAATGTGGTTGGAGCCCAGGTAAACTACTGAGCAAGAATACTCGACAGTTATTCAAATGGCTAGGTTTGGGTGAGCAAGAAATTGGTAAATTGAATTTGGCAGCGTTAAAAGTCAAAGACGACCAGCCTGTACTAAAGAAGGCCTTAAACCTCACTTTGGAAGAACGGGCATTGCCAGATGATTGTTTGCCCATAGATACGTGGATTGCCGAAGGTTGTCAAGATGCTGAACTACTTGATGTAATTAAGTATTTGGTAGATGAGCGACAAGTGGGATGGGAATGGTATAACTGGCACTGGTCAGCGGCCGTAGGCTATAGAGATAGAGTCATTATCCCATTCTACTACAACGGCAAGATTGTGGGCTATACTGGACGTAAGATTACACAAGGTAAGCCAAAATACCTTACCGACGCCCAACCTGGCTATGTGTTTAATATAGATGCTCAACAATGTTCGCCTTGGGAGGATGATAGAAAATTTGTCATTGTCACAGAAGGACAGTTTGATGCCATTGCCATCGAAGGTGTGGCCATTATGCACAATGAACCAAATGACGCACAATGCGCCAGGATCAATAACTTGATGAGAGAAGTCATTGTGGTTCCGGATCGAGATCAACCAGGTGCCAAAATGGTAAGGGCGGCTATCACAAATGGCTGGAGTGCCAGCTTGCCGCCGTGGGAAGATGACATTAAGGATGTGGCCGATGCTGTAAAACGCTACGGCAGACTATATACTTTAATGACAATTTTGCACTACAAGGTACACGGAGAGATAAATTTACATCTACTAGAAAAGAAATTACAGAATGTCAACAAAGAATAAAAAAGATACAGCCAAGCCCAACTATGATTACAACATGCAGAAACTCTATTTGGAGATGTTTCTCAGTGATTCTGAAACTTTTGTTAGATGCCAAAACATTTTTGATCCAGAAAACTTTGATCAAAGACTACAGGACTCTGCTACATTCATTACCAAATATGTAGATGACTATAAGGTCATGCCCGAGACTAGCATTGTCAACGCCGCGACAAAAAGTGACTTTGCTCCGATAACCCTGCCCAAAGAAAACTATGAATGGTTGATGGACGAGTTTGAAAACTTCAGTCGTCATAAAGGACTGGAACGTGCCATTATTAAAAGCAGTGACTTGTTAGAGTCTGGCGATTATGGCCCAGTGGAAAAACTGATCAAGGACGCTATCCAAATTAGTCTTAACAAGGACATGGGTACAAACTACTTTGAAGATCCTAGAGCACGTCTGAGTAAACTCAAAGACAACAATGGACAGATTAGCACAGGCTGGCCCGCAGTGGACAAGAAACTCTATGGTGGATTTAACCGCGGTGAGCTTAACATCTTTTGTGCGGCATCAGGTGGTGGTAAATCCTTGTTCTTAGCCAACTTGGGTGTGAACTGGGCACTAATGGGATTGAACGTGGTTTACTTGACCTTTGAGTTGAGTGAGGGTTTGGTCAGTATGCGTTTAGATAGTATGACCACTGGCATTGGTACTAGGGACATTTTTAAAAGCATTGATGACGTTGAACTCAAAGTCAAAATGTTGGAAAAACGCAGTGGCAATATGCAGGTCAAGTATATGCCCTCAGGTAAAAATGCCAACGATATTCGAGCCTATCTTAAGGAATATCAAGTAAAGATGGGCACAAAACCCGACGTTTTACTCATAGATTACTTGGATTTAATGATGCCTTTGAGTGTGAAGGTAAGTCCCAGTGATTTGTTTGTTAAGGACAAATATGTGTCAGAAGAGCTGAGAAATTTAGCAATGGAAACGCAATGTATCACAGTCACAGCCAGTCAGTTGAATCGTAGTGCTGTTGAGGAAATTGAGTTTGATCACAGTCATATTAGTGGTGGATTGAGTAAGATCCAAACAGCTGATAACGTGATTGGTATCTTTACCAGCCGTGCTATGAAGGAACGTGGACGTTATCAAATTCAGTTTATGAAAACACGTAGCAGTAGCGGTGTGGGGCAAAAGGTTGATTTGGAATTTAACCTAGATACACTACGTATCACGGACTTGGGTGAAGAAGAGGAAGGCAGTCTGGGCCAACAACGAACCAGCCCCACAACACAAAGTGTCATGGATGGGCTAAAACGCACCAGTGCAGTCACAACCAGTACAGCATGGGAAAAGCCACAGCGCCGAGCAGATAGACCCGACCCCTTTGATATCCTACCCGGGGGCAAGCCAAAAACCGCTGGGGCAGCACCGCAGATCCGCAACATGCTCAGTAATCTAAATCCCGAACGGGACGATTAAAAGTATTGGCTGGCTTGATGGGCCACGCTGGCTTCTAATACAGCCAGCCATTGATCATCGTCATGGCCTGAGTCAAAGGTCAACTCACTGGTAGCAGGCACAGCTTCCCATTTGGCCACTTGACGTATTAGGCCGTCGGGTACCAGTCGAGATGACATCAATCTAGCAAACTCACCGGGGCTCCATGAGAAGAAGCCCGCACAGGCTCTAAACTTACTGGGCCCATCTCCCACGCTCATAGCACTGAGTATGGATAGGTCATTGGTCATGGCAATGCTATCAGTGAGTTTGACTGAAGTAGGGCCCATCCAATCTGTGGAGTGTATGATGTGTATTTTGTCTTGGGCATGTGGGCCACCAAACCAAATTGGGTCATCCCCAGGTATGTCTATGCCAATTTTACCACTGATGTCCTGTAGGTTATGTTCGTTTATAGCTCGGTTGAGCTGTATGCTGATCACTATGTCAGCAGTATGGTTTACCACCATGAATACCCCATGTCGATTTAGCCTATTGGTACTAGAGGGGCTGGAAGCCAAGAGGTTGGCAAAATATCGTTTTTGATCGTGTGCTAGATTATGTCTTATAGTCATATATGTATATGTACAATCAATATTTACGCCTTAGCACCTATAAGGTAAATATTCTTATGTCAGCTGCCAACAATAATAACAACGCTCTTGAATATCACACCACGCTGAATCCCAAGTTATGGGATCATCGTCGACTAAAAAGTTCGGTACGTGGCGCACTTGTACGCATAGCCCAGGATTTCAAAAGTTATATTGACACGCCATTTCGTGTGGTGGACGTTGTGATCACCGGAGGCAATGCCAACTACAACTATACTCGCCACAGTGACATAGATCTACATCTCATAGCGGACTATGCGAGCGTGGAGTGTGATCGTACTGCGGCAGAATTATTTGACACCAAACGCTTGCTTTACAAGCGTGACTATAAGATTGATGTTCATGGCATACCTGTAGAGCTGTATGTGGAAGATCAGGATCATCCCGCAGTCAGTGGTGGATGCTATAGTATTTTAAACAATCGGTGGATCAGTGAACCTGACCCCAACATTCCCGACTATGACAAGCATGAGCTCAAGCACATGGTCCAAGTTTGGCACACAATTTTATCCACGGCCATACACAGTGGCAGTTTAACTACATGCCGTAATAGTGTACAACTACTGCGTAAGTATCGTAAGCTGGGTTTGGCATCCAAACATGCGGAATTCAGCATACCCAACCTAGTGTATAAAACGCTGAGAAATGACGGCACTCTTGGCGCAATTACTATATTCATTGACCGTTTACACGGCAACGAACTTAGTATATAATATATACATACACATATATACATACACAAAAAACTACTATGCCCACAATATACCTAGACATGGACGGTGTCGTAGCCGACTTCGACACCACAGCCCGCGCCATAATGCGAGCCACACTGGAAGAGCAACATCAAGCCAACGAACAAGGCTACTGGCCTGACCACAAATGGCGTGAAGTACTCAAACATCAAGACGTTTTTCGCATACTGCCCAAGATGCCTCGAGCTGATGAACTCGTAAACCTAGCCAAACAATTCCGTGATGAACTGGGCTATGAACTACGTATGCTCACAGCCATTCCCGGTAAGAATGACTTTCCCGAAGTGTTCCAAGATAAGATTGACTGGATGTCAGAACACTATCCTGGTATCAGAGTATGCTTTGGTCCCTATGCGGCGGATAAACAATTCCACTGTAAAAGCCCAAGAGATATACTAGTTGACGATAGACCCAGCAACATAGAGGAATGGCGAGCAAGGGGCGGTATTGCTGTACACGTGACCAAACACTATGAACAAGCACTACAAGAACTTCGAGGACTACTGGAGTTTTTCAAAAATCAAGGGTAAGGGCCCACAAGAGCCGAACAAGCGAAGCGGAGCGCGAAAAATTTTTTAAGATTTTTTCAGTGGCAGTTCTATACGTATATAATATATACTACACAATTCCACACACTATATACAATTCCACGCCGTATCTCAATCCACAGTGCCAAAACGTAGTAAGAATAGTGTGACACTGCGCTCTTGCTTGAATGCTACTCCACAGTAAAAAGCCTGTTTGAGAGTCCACATGTCCCAAGTCCAATCCACGTAATGGCGTCCAACACTGGACTCTAGCCAAGACTCCACACAATTGACTTGCTCAATCCAATCACACTGTCCAATATGCCTAGTATTCTCAATATAGGGCCATGGTGCTACAGCGTGGAATGGCAGTGAAGGCCAACGATCCCAAAGCATACGGCTACTACTATTAGTGTTATCGTTATCCTCAATGGTGGTTCGAGATATCATATACATGTACTCCTTGTACTCCTATAACTCCCCGGCCTATATAGCATATTTAAAAAATTTTCAAAAAAAATTTTGCGTGGGGCGATCTTTAGAATTGGAGAAAGTTTTTAGTGCGAGTTTACACACGGGGCCGACCTATGCATGCATGAAAACCTGTGACAAAAAATAAAAAAGGTGTGGAGATCTAGATCTGGTGGTTTCTACTATAAGTCGGGTTTTTTGGAGGGAGGATTTGGCAAGCGGTGTTGTAAAAATACAACAGTGTTTGCGTGCATATGCCAGGGCCCCATGGTACCACACCACCACCATGCCACCACTCAGTCAAAAAAAAATCCCCCGGAGCCTAGCTCAACGGGGGCCAAGGGGCTATTATTCTTAATCCATACGTGAGCCAGCGTAGGCCGTAAAGCCTGCCAACTTGAATACTTCTGCGGCTGCGTATGCGCCTGCTTCCAATATGTCTACGCTTTGCACGCCCAACTTGCTGGGATTCCACAAGCAGTATGCGCCCGTGTAGTCCTTGCGTACACCTGCCTCAATGAGTGCCCGGCCCAGCTTGCTGTTAGCACGGATCTTCTTGCCTCGGAAGTCCCAAATGTTAACCCAAGCAAAGCCGCAGGCACTGCGGTCACCGTACAGGGCATACTCGCGCTGTGCAGCTTCACGGGCTGTGGCCATGGCGTCTTGTACAATAGTTTGAACTTGCTGTGCTGTGAGTTCCATAGTGTGTGCTCCTAGTGTGTGTAAGTCTATATTATAAGGCCAAATTAAGCCTGTGTCAACATCTTTTCATGTTGTCGTTCTACAGCACGATCCATGTCACGGATGAGTTCTTGCTGTGACTTCTTGCTCAAGCTCTTGAACATCTCTGTCATGAGGCTTTCATAGTAGCCTGAGGCATATGAGTGACTACCGTAAAGTTCGTAGGTAGTAGCAGAAAACTCTTTGAGAACCTTTTCAAACTCTACTTGTGCATCTGTCTTGAACATGTATCTACTCCTTTGTTGCTATGTCAGTATTATACTGCTCTTTTAGACTTCTGTCAACCTCTAGGGTTAATCGCCGATAAACACATACGGCTCGCCGTTGTTGTGGGAATCAAACGATTCAACACGAATGTCTTCAGCATCAATACCGCGTTGGTATTCTTGGTTCATACCAATCTCAACTGGCATCGTGCCATCCAACTTGCTCAAGATTGCGATCAATTCTGCTACTGTTAGTTTGTTTTTCATAGTGTGCTCCTTTGCTGTCTATGTCAGTATTATACTGCTCTTTTAGACTTCTGTCAACTCTTTTT
>Ga0208499_1000235_pt1 | contig 23148 bp, 15 predicted proteins | sample CryBogCBE07Jul09_FD_185504 | JGI IMG/M metagenome (GOLD analysis project Ga0208499, IMG submission 185504) | Freshwater microbial communities from Crystal Bog, Wisconsin, USA - CBE07Jul09 (SPAdes) (version 2) | ecosystem: Environmental > Aquatic > Freshwater > Lake | place: Crystal Bog... | reverse complement strand
ACTTGGCATTGCTGATACTGCATTTATCCTAGTAGTTGTCTTACTCGGCTTTCATGTAATGTCAGCAACAACGCTAGGATTTGATGAATTAGATATAAAACAATTACTGCCAAGAATTGGCGCAGTCTTTTTGCTCATGAACTGCTCGCTCTTTATAGTCGATATGATTATTGGATTATGTAATGCTATGATCCATGCAATAACCCTTAGTTTTCCAACCGCAAACGTTTGGACAGTATTAACAGACATCGCAAATGATTCTGGGGCACTTGGTCTAGCTGCTCTTATGGTGATGATTGTTTTTCTAATCCTCTCCGTGATTCTACTTGTCTATTACGTGGGAAGGTTGGTCACGCTATACATCGGAGCAGTCTTATCTCCACTAGTATTTATGATGCTACTTATTCCTGGTTTTAAAGACTTTGCTGTGAATGCTATTAAAACTTACATTTCTACAATCTTTGTTTTATTCGTTCACGTCGTCATTCTAATACTTGCTGCATCTATATTTGCAGGTCTTATTAGTAGCGACACTCACAGCGCTGATCCAATAATGGCTCTTATCGTAGGGCTGGCTACAATCATTGCGCTACTTAAAACTCAAGGACTTATGATGCAATTTTCATACGCATCTATTGGGCCAAAAACAGCTCGTAAACTCGGCAGTCAATTCGTAAACAGTGTAAGTCTCATTACTTCTAAAACGAGATCGGTGGCATCATCAGTTTCAACTGCTCGCTCCGCCAGAGAGTTCACTCCAACAATGCGCCCTTCACCCGCATTCGCAGGTGCTGGCAGTGCACCTCGTGTTACAACTAGGTCGATTGCACGATCAACGAATTCTGGAGCAAATAAATCAATGAAGTCTGAATCTAAACCGAGTAAAGATAATGGAGATAAAGCATGAAATCTACAATAGTCCCGGCTCAGGTAACCACAACTGAAGATAAGATCGTAGGATCCATCAGCGTTACTCAACTAATACTGCTGGTGATTCCAGTATTTGTTGGAGGTATGAGCTACGCCATTATGCCACCATCGCTTAAGTTTTCTTTGTATAAAGTTTTTCTAGTACTCATTCTATTCATAGTCTTTGGAATTATGGCAATTCGAATAAAAGGTCGTCTAGTTATGGATTGGATTCTAATACTACACAACTACAACCGTCGACCCAGGTATTACGTCTTCGATAAAAATAGTGTTGCGCAACGAAATATTACCAAGGAGCCAACACTGGCAAAAAATAATAGTCGAAAAAACCCAATTACTATTGAGTCTGTTTTGCCTCATCCGAGTTTATTGCTCGCTGAAGAACTTGTTAATCATCCAGGGAGTAGAGTCAGCTTAAAGTTAAGTCGTAAAGGAGGGTTTCATGTACTCGTTAGCAAAGGCGAATAAAAAAGCATCATCAAGATTACAAATAGATATTAAGGGGATTGAAGACAATATTCTCTTATTGCCCAATCATGAATATAGATTAGTGCTACATGTATCATCGGTTAACTTTGAACTGAAGAGTGAAGATGAGCAAGATGCCCTTATTGAGACCTATCAGAGTTTTCTAAATTCTTTAGCTGGTGACCTGCAAATTATTGTCAGAGTTCGTGAACTGGATATTGATGAATATGTGCAAAATCTTGAGAGTCGATTGTCCAGTGAGACAGAAAAAATCTATGTGTCTCAAATCAATAACTACACTGCATTCGTTAAAAGTTTAATTAAATCTAATCGCATCTTATCTCGGCAATTCTATGTCGTAGTTAGCTATAGAGGAGATAAGAAACAAGAATTCGATATCGCAAAAGAGCAAATAGGAATCAGAGCCGATATTATTGCCAAAGGACTCATGAGACTAGGAATTCAGTCTAAGTCTCTAAGTGGACTAGAACTTGTCGATATGTTTTATAGCTTCTATAGTCCGCGGCAAGCTAAAAGTCAGCCCCTAAGTAAAGATGGATTATTCAATCCCGAGTCAACATTTCTAAGTAAGGAGTCGGTATGAAAACACTAAAAGAACATCGTAGAAAAAAGCTAGAAGAAAAAGATTCATTAAAGCTTCATTTTGGTGAGCAGGATCAAGTAGATTTGTTTTCCTATTCAGGACTTGAAGAACAGCCAAGCTATCTTGCTATTGATGATAGCTATATCAGAACTCTCTTTATTTCTGGCTATCCTTTTGTTGCAAGCTCCGGCTGGTTAGATAGTTTAATAAACTTCAATCATGACGTAGATATCTCATACCACATTACTGAGGTTGATGCGCTCAGTGCACTTCCAAAACTTAATCGTAAAATAACTGAACTTGAATCTACTAAAAGAGCCATGATTAGATCTGGGCGAATTATTGGTTCAGAGATAACTGATCCGCTTGAATCTGCGATTGAGCTTCGAGATAAAATACAACGCGGACAGGAAAAGCTTTTTCAGATGAGTATCTATATTTGTCTGAGAGCAGATAGTTTATCTGAGCTAGATAAATTAACACAGCTCCTCGAAAATACCCTGTCGGCTCGTTTGTTCTATTCCAAGGTTGCACGCTACCAACAAATTGAAGGACTACAATCAATTCTTCCACGCAGTCAGGATCAGCTGAATCAAAGACGTAATCTAGATAGTAGCTCAGCGGCTCTAGCTTTTCCATTTATGTCGAGTGAGTTAGTTCAAGAATCAGGAATACTCTATGGCATCAATAAGTCGAGTAGTTCACTGGTAATACTGGATAGATTCTCGCTTCATAATGCCAATAGCATAGTCTTCGCACAAAGTGGAAGTGGTAAAAGTTATGCCACAAAAGTTGAGATACTCCGTCAGCTTATGCAAGGCGTAAAAGTTATAGTAATCGATCCAGAACGTGAGTATAAGAAGCTAACTGAATCGGTTAGCGGAACATACATAAAACTATCCTCAACCAGTAGTGAAAAGATTAATCCTTTTGATCTAAGCAGTTCTTCTCATAAAACTCAAGATTTGTCCGAACATGTACAGGACTTAACAGAAATAATATCTTTAATGGTCGAGGGGTTAACTGGTCATGAGAAAGCGGCGGTAGATAAAGCAATACTCTCGATTTACAAAAAATCTAATACTCCACTACTTCAAGATTTATACAAGGAACTGAAAAAACTTCGTCAAATTAAACTGTGTGAGCGACTTGAAAAATATATTACAGGATCGTTGTCGCATGTTTTTAATGAGCAAACCAATATAGATCTGTCTAACCGCCTAGTTATATTCGACATTAAAGATTTACCTGAGTCACTGCGCCAAATCATGATGATGATAATCTCAAACTTTGTATCGAATCAGGTTAAAGCCTCACTTGAAAAACGGTTACTTATAATCGATGAAGGTTGGATGTTACTTCAGCATGAGGAGAGTGCCCGCTTTGTAGCCGGACTTGTTCGTAGAGCTAGAAAGTATTATCTTGGTGTTTCGATAATCTCCCAACAAGCCAATGATTTTCTAAAGAATGAATACGGACGAGCGATTGCCTCTCAAAGTAGTCTTAGAATTCTAATGCGCCAAGACACTACGACAATTAAAGGAGTAGTTAGTGAGTTTAACTTAAGTGAATATGAACAGAGTTTTCTTCTAACCTGTGAGCGTGGTGATGCACTAATCATTGCCGATCAAAATCATGTTGCAGTTAGAGTTGTCGCCTCAGAGCGAGAACATCCACTTATTACGACTAATCCTAATGAATATATGGATGGTGGAAGCTAGACATGAATCCAATACTACTAGTGGGCGCTGGGGTTTCTTTAAAGAAGCATATGTTTCTTATTGCCTGCATCCTACTGTTTCTAGTATTTATGCCAATGGCAGCAGTCTTTGCAATTGTCAGCCCGACATCGCTTTACACTAATTCAACTGGTTTCTATACAGGAGATGGCAATCCGCAGGATCTATATGCATGGGGTAATTGTACTTACTGGGCATCACTATTGCGTATCCAAAATGGTGATCCTGTTCCAAATACGTGGGGTAATGCCAACACCTGGGGAATCAATGCCAAAAAAGATGGCTGGCTTGTAGATGACATCCCGAGCTTCGGTGCAGTTATGGTTTCTACTGCAGGGCCACTTGGGCATGTGGCATTCGTTGAATCAGTCGATCCAATAACTGGAGCTTGGACAATTAGCGAGATGAACGTACTAGGACTTAATATGACTGACACAAGAACCCTTAGTGCCTCAGTTTTGCCTTCATATAGTTTCATTCATGATCAGATTAGTTTAGGAAGTAAGCCATGAGTAAACTTACTTACTTGAAATTAATCCCACCTACTCTAAATAACACTCCGGTATATTCTACTAACCAATTATTTACAGTACTTGGAGATTTGGCCGGAAGTAGCCAGTTGTCTTTTGAGATTATGAGCACCTATAGTACTGGGATTAGCTTTATTGTTGGCTTTGAGAGTCACCTGCAGGCATCCATTGAGCAAGCCATCCGTTCATATTTGCCAGGAACTAACATTGAACCAACTGTCGATTACATGATCTCGCTTGAGCTAGAAAAGACTAGTCTAGTTTACTATGGTCAAAATAAGCACTACGCCTATCCACTAAAAAGAATTGATGATATTGATGAAGTTGACCCTATGACTTATCTGACTGGCGCCATGACAAAACTTGGTCCAAGTGAGCTCATAGCTTTTCAATTAGTTGTTAGTGGTCACGTACCAAAAGACATTCATAAAATTCACCATGCAGTTATAAGAAGTGAGCATGTAGATAATTTGCTTAGTAGTAGTGGTAGTTCTAAGTCGACTAGAATCCTAAGTGGGCTTAGTAGGGCGTCACTAAAATTAACTGATCTTGTGACGCTAGCCTATCATGGAGACACAAAACAGTACTTAGACTCATCACTTAAAGATGCTGGAGAGAATAAGAAAATACAAAACGAATCTATGCCAAGTCGACGAATAAGTAGTTTTGAAGAAGAGCGAATTAGAAGCATCGAGCAAAAAATATTAGAACCATTATTTTTAGTTTCTGTTCGAGCATTAGTTGTATCGAGTGATGAGGGAATTAGACACAACAGGCTAGGCAGAATCACTGCGGCTTTAAAGTCATATACCAGTCGTCATTACCAAACACTAAAAATCATAGATAAACCCATGAGTAAAATACTGTCCGAGTTTAAACTGCGTGCGCTATCTAAACCGATGATATTGTCTGTTAATGAGCTTAGTAACTTTTATCACTTTCCAAACTATTCATCAGGTACTGCTGAGAATGTCGATAGTGTACTAAGTAAACTACTTCCGGCACCACTATCCTTAAAACAAAATAGAGATATTGATGTCTACTTAGGAGAAAATCATTATCAAGGAATAACCACTCCAATTGGACTAACAGCTAAAGAGCGCGAAAAACATGTCTATATTTTAGGTGGGACTGGTAACGGAAAAACAACGATGCTCGAATATGCAATCATCCAGGATATTGAAAACGGAAAAGGTCTTGCTGTTATTGATCCGCATGGAGACTTAGCTGAAAGTATACTCTCTCGAATTCCAGAACATAGGCTAATTGATGTTATCTATTTAAACCCAGATGATTTGGATCATCCAATCGGAATTAACTTGCTTGAAATAGATAGAACACTTACTGGGAATGATCTACTGCGTGAAAAAGACTTAATAACTGAATCGGTTATTTCTGTAATGAGAAAGATATTCTCAAGTGATGATAGTGGTGGCCATAGAGTGGAGTATATACTCCGAAACTGTATTCAAACTGCATTAACAATTGAAGAAGCTACTTTATTTACTATTTTCGATCTTCTAAATGATCCTAAATATAGAAGAAAAGTAGTAAAAGCACTCGAAGACGATAATCTAAAACATTTTTGGCAAAATGAAATTGGTAAAGCTGGTATCTACCAGAAAGTAAAAATGTCGGCGGGCATAACATCTAAAATTGGTAGATTTCTATTCTCAGCTAGTGCTAAAAAAATTCTAGAACAAGAAAAATCTACAATAGATTTCATGGAGATAATAAATGAAGGAAAGATACTAATATGTAACTTTTCTAAAGGACTACTTGGAGAAGATACATCTACCTTATTTGGAACGGCCATTCTATCTAAACTTCAAGTTGCATCGCTTCAACGTGCACGAATTAACCAAAAAGATAGAAGGCCATTCTATTTATATGTCGATGAATTTCAAAACTTCGCAACAACAAGCTTTGTGCAGATGTTAAGTGAAGCGAGAAAGTATAAATTATTTTTAACCATGGCAGAGCAATCTACATCTCAACAGGAACAAAAACGTCTAGTAGATATAATACTTGCCAACGTTGGAACGATAATTTGTTTTAGAACAGGTAGTCCAGCTGATGAAGACTTTATATTGCCCTTATTTAAACCTTTTATTTCTAGAGGAGATATATCTAATCTTCCCGCTTATACATTCTATGCAAAATTAGCTTCCTTAGATGTGCAGGAGCCTATGTCAGGGATGACGATTGTTAATGCTGATATTGTTAGTTTGATGTTGTTTTGAGGGAGTATTGTCTTAGCGTGCTTTTTAATCCAAAGCCAGGCTGGGTGCTTTAGGTAAGTTGTGTAATCTGATTTAGATAGTTGGATCATCTAAGCATTTACGAGCTTTAGTAATTCTGAATATGAACTGACGGCACTGTATTTTACATTGTCGCTACTTATAACAGAAAAATGACGACGAGCACACTCAATCTTGGCTTTCTCTACTTCTCTTAGCTGTAGGTCGCTCATATCGCCCTTAGTCTCTGCAACAAAATATATGTGCTTCACAGAGCCTTCTTTAAATGTAATCGCCCAGTCAGGGTTGTATTTACCCATTGGTGTATTAATGTAGAATCCACTAGGTAGCTTTACATACAACTCTACAGCATCCTGGACGTCCATTTCTGCCGCAAGGTCCTTCTCCGTATTAGAATCATATCGAAGTTTATCGTATAAATGTTTCTTCGCATCGGCAATGTTCTTTCCGTATTCACCGCCGATAGTTGCGTCAACAAATATCTCTTCGGCATTCCATGTTTCATCAAGTTTGTCGTAGGTAATATGTTCAATTATTGTGCTGGCTTTTTGTTCATCAATCAGTTTAATTGCTTCACGTATGAACTCTTCTGGATTGGTTGCGAATAACTTGAATACTGCAGGCTCAATACTCTGTAGTATTTTTGCAACAGCTTTACGAGTAAGTTTAGTTGGCATAGCAATTTCACCAATGATGTCATAAGTTACATTCTTGGCAGCTACTTCCTCGAGTATTACTTGCTTTCCGATTAACTTCTTCATCTCGGGAGTATTCTGTTTTGTTGTCGTAAGATAACCATCTGTGATTACAACCATCGTCTGAGATACGCGCAAGTTACGATTAATACTACTTACGCACGATTCGATAAGCTTATCTTCATTGAATGAGACAGTGTAGTAAGTTTTTGCATTAATCTTTTCCCACAAACTCTTGAACTCTTTGCTAGCAAACTTTTCATGGTTCAAGTTAAGCGTAGCTTTGTTTCTAGCATCGGATACAATTGGATTCTTTGAAGGATCATAAACCGATTCAACTAGTTGCAATACATTGTCTGTGTATGGCGTGAGTGTGCTATCTATATTACCCAGTACTTCACTCACTTTCTCGGCACGAAGTTCTGGAGTTAGATCATGGTACTCGTCAGTTAGTTGTCCATCTTTCACTAGACCTGTCATTTTAAGCGCGGCAAACACTAGCGCAGCTTTACTACTGTCAATTTCAACTTCGTTACCAGAACCATCCATCCATATTTGGCCTTCGAATAATGTTGGGGCGACTTCTTTAGGTCGATTCTTAATGACTTCATAGAATTCATCTTGCAAGGCTTTTGCAAACTCTTCATAGCTTTCATTTGCGATTACAGTCAAGGAATTGACGTCGTGAACACTATGAGTTCCCAGTACTTCGGCATCCATGCGCTCGCCGTCTTTATTAACACTCAGTCTTAGCCCACGGCCAATTTCTTGTCGCTTCTTTATTTCGCCCGTACTCATACGCAAAGTACATATTTGGAATACGTTCGGATTGTCCCAACCTTCTCTAAGAGCGGAGTGGCTAAAGATAAAACGTACTGGCTCATCCGTACTAAGCAAGCGTTCTTTGTTTTTCATAATAAGGTCGTATGCATCCACATCTGCAGATTCACTCTCGCCTCGTTTAACTTCGCTGTCTACGACACGTCCTTTTTTGTCTACTGAAAAGTAACCGGTATGAATACGATGAGCCTCATCTCGTTCGAGGTACGTTCGATAATCCATATCTTCTTCAAATGGAAGCTGGCTAAAGAATAGATCTATAGCGTTCTTGTATTCTGCTTCGAATATATCTGCATATACACCCTTTTGCTCGCCGGTTTCATCGTAGTATTTATACTTGGCAACTTCATCTATGAAGAATAGAGATAAAACCTTTATGCCTTTTTTGAAAAGTTCTCGTTCCTTTTCAAGATGACTCATAATTGTTTCGCGAATCTGAATACGTCTAATGTCTTCTTCGCTGGTGTCGCCAACTACTTGTCCTAGCTGTATTTTTAGTCCACTAGTAAACTCAACAAAACCATCTCGTGCATTGATATCTGCAATTGTATAGCCGTCACGGTATGCTTCAATTTCTCCAGAGTGATCATAGATGTTATCTCCGTGGATAAATCTCTTAACCTTTTTACCAAGTCCTGAGCCAGAATTCGTGTTGTACTCAAATACTACTGTTGCCGATGGGCTTTTGTTTGGATAAACATTGATGCGTTGGAGGTAGAGGTATCCGTTGGTGGCAGTGGTTCCGACAATTGATATACCTTTTACAGTTATTTTCTTTACCAATTGTCTCTGATAAGCGTCGACTGCATCTAGGCGGTATACCATATTGAAGTTTTCGCGGTGTGTAGCGGAGTAGTTTATATAGAAGAGCGGGTTAAACTTACCGAGACTATCTCGGGTTACGTTCTTTCCACCAGTTACTCCAATAACACTTTGAGGTTCATCCACTATTACTATTGGGTTTACCGAAGATATTACATCGATAGGCCGCCTTGAACGGAAGCTATCAAGCTTCATATATATTCGACGAGCATCCTTGCCGGTCGCATTGAAGGCCTGTGTATTGATAATCATGACATTGATACCTGCGTCGTCTGCAAACTGCTCTAATTCATTCAGGCGGGTTGAATTATAGATAAAGTATCTACAAGCTTTACCGTATTCTTCTTTAAAGTGGTCTGCTGTTATCTCAAATGACTTGGCTACACCTTCACGTATTGCAATACTCGGTACAACGATAATAAATTTACTCCAGCCGTATCGAGCGTTGAGTTCATACATTGTTTTTATGTATGTGTATGTTTTGCCCGTACCAGTCTCCATCTCAATAGTGAAAACAGGTCTTGTAACATTTTGTTTTCGGCCATCATCCCATTCAACTTTACTAGTAAGTGTCTCGAGTTTATTACTTGGAAGTATTCTGTGTTCCTTTTGGATTCCTCGCAGATTCTTTAGCAGCTCTTCTTCGCGTAAATGAATTTCAGAATTCGCCCAACCAGTTTTTGTATCTCCAAAAAGTGATCTCGCTGTAGACGTAGATTCACCTTGGTCTAGTAAAAATTTACGTGTTTCATTAGACTGTCCGGCAAAAACATCACAAATAGCATTCGTAGCATCTTCTTGGAACTTTTGGTGTTTAAAGCGAAGTTTCATTTATTTTATATCACCTTGACTTTTGTTTCAGGAGATAAAATACGGAAGTGCTCAGAGAGATTTACTTTTGCTTGGCTGTCGGGGAATGATGAATCTTTAAAGACGGCTGTGAGAGGTTTTAGTGCAGCAATGGCTTTAATTGTTTCTTCTGATACGCTTTCAGAGAAGCACGCAATTAGACCCGATACTTCGCTAAAATAATCGTAAAGATAAACAGAACTGCCACCAATATCTCTTGTTTCTAATGGTCGATTAAGTTCGAGAGCCGTTGCAGTTAGAATTCCGTAAAGTAGGTCAAGTTCTGTGCGGTCTTCTTTAATGTTATCTACCGTATCACTAAGTGCTAATTGTGTTGTTTCGCTCGCAGATTTATATACATCTTTGTAGTTCGTATCAACGATAGTTAGTGAGCGGAAGCCGTAGTCGACCTTAGCATCAGGATGTTCGGCAGCAATTGTATCCCCAGCGCGTCGGATACGTTCACGCGAGATTTCGGGGATAGTTTTGTAACCGGATTTAAAAGCCTCAGATGATTCATAGGTTTCTTCGAGTAATTGCACCATCAACCATTTGCGATTGCCACCATCATCGGCATTAAGTTGCATGGTTGCATGAGCTGTAGTGGCGGAGCCAGAGAAAAAATCGAGAATGATTGCATCTGGATCTCCATGAGTAACCATATTGATTAAATATTTAACAAGACTTACGGGCTTCGGGTTTGTAAAAGGGATGCCCATTTTTTCTAACTTAGCTGAAGCATCAGTGTTATTCTCTACGTCACATTCCCCGCGTGATATGAGATCTGAAGGTGCAACAAAATTATCACTATTGGTTAACGATGCGTACAGAGTTCCGATATCTTTTTTGATTAAGAACAAGTGACCATCTTTAAGGTATTGATTGATTTTATTCTGCCCCCAAGCCGAACAAGCTTTGATTCTAACAGGATATTTGTTTAATCCATCCACCTCGATAATGTCGTCGAGTAGTTCGACCTGATATTTAGGGGATGTAAGTCCTTTATTGAAAGATGCAGGTATTTGGATAGATCTCGCAGGGAATAATAGCTCTTGTTGCCTGTTCGGGTTGTGCCAGACTGGCCCATGAGTATTGTAGGAGATTTTGCCAAAAAATTTATTGACTACACCTCTCTTATAACAAAGAACGTACTCGTATTTTGTTCGAATAGTATCTGACAAACTCGGTGCTTTCGCTGCCCTATTCCATTTAAACACACCGACAAAATCGTCTTCACCAAATATTTCGTCAGCAACTTTTCGTAAGTTGTGGAACTCATTATCGTCGATCGACATGAATATAACACCACCGTTTATTAGCAAATTACGTGCTAGTTTTAATCGAGGGTACATCATGCTCAGCCAGTCACTATGAAAACGTCCGTTTGTTTTCAGGCTTGGCTGGAGTGGCTTTTTGCTAAACTGAATGTTGCCTTCATCATCTCGATATTCGGTAGTCTCGTCATAATCTTCTACGGTTGCCCTGAAATTGTCGTGATATACGAAGTCCTTACCAGTGTTGTACGGCGGATCAATATAGATCATCTTTATTTTGCCAAGATAACTTTCTTGTAGGAGTTTGAGGGCGTCGAGGTTATCGCCTTCAATAAAGAGGTTTTCGGTAGTATCCCAGTTTTTACTCGCATCTACGTCTGGTCTGAAGGTTTTGTTTATTGGTGCGCCAGCTTCAATGATTGCTTTTCTTTTGCCGACCCATGTAAAATCGTAGGCTTCATCTTTGTCGTCTAACTTATCAAGAGCTTCACCTAAGCTTTCAAAAAATTCTCTACTGCCACGCCAATCAACTTTATCTAAGTCAATCTTTTGAATGTCTCTATTACCGTCCATATTTCCTCATTTCTTTACAGTCGAAATCTGTATTTATTGTAACATTTTTCACGGTTGATTTCTTTCTTGTTCTAGTTTAAATCTTTCTCTTGCTAGCTCCTGTTTTTTTGAATCTGATAGTTCATTCTTTATTTTTTTATTAATGGAATCTATTTTAGCTTGTAGTGAATACTTGTATTTAACAGATGCAACCGCTTCTTTTGTGTCAGTTCGATTGATATTTTTTAATGATGGTTCGATTTGGAATAGGTAGTTTTTGTAGATCTCATCTACTGAGCGACCCTTCAGTTCAAGATTTAATTGCTTTTCCCAACCTGTTTCAAAATATGATTCTACCTTCATATTGTCCTGATTTTTAGATACGTTCTCTTTGTATGAAATTATTGCTTTAGAAGCATTAGATCTATTGATAATAAATAGAATTGGATAGGGTATATAGGTGTCTATATGTTTAAGAACTGCGGGACTAATGTTAGAAATTTTTAGTTTTATCTCAAAAATCTGTAATTCACCATAATCACCGGCTCTTATATTAAGGGTTTCCGGTGCGATTTTATTAAGCCATGTTATCTTTTCTATCTCATCAGTAAATAGTTGTTTGATTTTACTGTTGAGCTTAGTTTTATTGTAGAACTTCTCTTTAGGAATAAATCTATTAACAACTGTGCTTTTAGGGAGATCCATTATTTTACTACTAGGAAGTTAATTAATTCAAAATCGTTTAGACCTTTTATCTCACCAGCAAGAGCAGTCGTACCACCAGCCGAGAAAAGACTATCGGTATCTGCTTCGGCTTTAGTCTCGATCATTGAATATATAGCTGTTGTAAGGAGGGATGTATATTTAGACATATTCTTCCCATCGTTAGTTTCTGAATTAAATATTCTAATAAGGTCTATATCGATTTCTTTTTTGCCCTTAGACAATAATCTTAATTTATCTAATAGTTCTTTTGGTTGTAAATGATTAATAGTTACTTTGCCATCATCATTAACAAATACAAGGTAGAAAGGATGTAAGCGATTTTGTTTATCAACATTTACGCTACTATTAATGTTTTTGAGTATGAATATTACGCCTTTCTGTGTATCGTCTGACGCCGTAACGGCGTGAATTCCATATGGTAGATGATCTGCATCGCCATATTTCTCCAGTAGCTCTTGGAGATCTAAATGAAATTCATTCAGTCCTAGATCCATTATTGATACTCCGCTATTCATTTCTTCAATATCGACAACTTCATCCTGGATTTTCTGTAACTGTCTCTTTCTGTAATCTAATTCTGTATTATCTGCAATATCTATAGGGTTATCATTTCCTGTAGCGGTAAGATTCACTAATTTCATCCTATTTTCCACTCGGGCTTTAAGGTTGATGTATTCATCAAGTGATATATTGGGCCAAAAGTTTGCTAATTGGATCCTTTGGTTTTCGGATCCAATACGATCAATTCGACCAAATCTTTGAATAATACGAACAGGGTTCCAATGGATATCATAATTGATTAGGTAATCGCAATCCTGTAGGTTTTGACCTTCCGAAATACAGTCTGTAGCTATTAGGATATCGATATCGCCAGGGTTGTTATCGAAAAGTGCCTCTCGGTTCTTGGATTTAGGAGAGAAACAAGTCAGCACATCATTAAAACTTGCATGAAGTCCTTCAACTGTTGAGTTCGGGTTTCTAGAGCCTGTAATGATAGCCGTATTGATTGAATGGTCTTTTAGCAAACTAGTTGAGAGTTCTCCGTAAAGATATTCCGCCGTATCAGCAAAAGCAGTAAATATAATAATCTTCTTATTATCGTCATTAATTGGGTTTTTTATCTTACCAGCTAATACTTCGTGTAATTTTTGTAGTTTTAAATCATGTTTTGGATCAACTGGTAGTATTAAAGCCATTAAATTATCAAGAATCTGTATGTCTTCCTCTAGTTTCTTACCCCAGGAAAGATAGTCTATATCATCCAAGGAAACTTTAAATTTTTTGCCCACATACTCAGTATCAGAATCATCAGCGTCAAGATCAGTAGAATCTATTTGATCGATCTTAAAGCTTTCTCCGCGTCCTTGCTCGTATTTCCTGATGTTATCCATTGTCGAATCAATAAGATCATAAAGTTTCTGTGCCGTTAACCTAAAGGCATGGACAGAACTCTCGATCCGTTTAAGTAGATTTGTGGTCATCAAAACATTACGTCCCGCTTCACGGTTAGCCCAGCTTTTACCTCGGCTTGAGTTTATATCTACATATTTCTCTAATTTTGAGGGATACACATATTTAAGAGGTGTGTAGATGTCTAGATTTAAAGAGTCGATGTATTTAAAAATTTGTTCGAATGTTACACCCTCAATATCCGTAAGCTCTGGTCTGAAACTAATAGGTTTTAACCTATCTGGGAATCGTCCCAACTTTTCGTCAGAATAGTATTTTTCAATGTGTTTTCTAGAACGAGCAATCGTCACACTGTCTAGTAATTCAAAGAAATCAAAATGTAACATTGCGAGAAGTTTTGATGTTGTGCGTTCAGATGGTGTTAACAGTGCCCAGGCCTTAAAAGCAGCATCTGCATCTCTAAAAATCTTCTCTACTGGGTTTTTGGTCTTCAAGGTATCGTCGAATGCGGCACCACTACCTTCAGCAGCAAGCATTAATTGATTCTTAAGATCAACGAAACGTGTATTAACCGGCGTAGCTGAAAGCATCAATACTTTTGTCTTAACACCTTTTTTAATTACTTTGTTCATTAGTTTCTGATATCTATTCTCGTATTCATCATCTCTAGCATGTGTTGATGATTCTCCATTTCGGAAATTATGCGACTCATCAATGACTACAAGATCATATGTTGACCAGTTAATATTACGGAGATCAATTCCGTTGCTATCGCCGTGCTCGCGGTTCAGATCGGTATGATACAAAACGTCATAACGTAATCGGTCTTCAGAAATAGGATTATTTTTGTAATTATTTTTGAAAGTGTTCCAGTTATCGCTTAATCTTTTAGGACATAGTACTAGAACGCTTTTATTTCTAATCTCATAATATTTGATCACGCCTAGTGCTGAAAACGTCTTACCCAAACCAACAGAGTCGGCTAAGATACAACCATTATGTTTCTCAAGTTTAGATATGCACCCAATTACTGCATCTTTCTGGAAGTCGTATAGCATATTCCAGACTTTTGTATTTTTGAAACCAGTAGCCTCGTTAGGTAGAAAATCTGCGTTTAAATCCTCTAGGAATTCATTAAATATATTATATAGAGCAGTAAAATATATAAGTTCAGGGGGATTTTCTTTGTATGCTGCTGTTATATTTTCTAAAACCGTTTCAGTTACATCATCTAGTTTATCCTCTTCATTCCAAACTGAGTCAAAAATATCAAAAAATTGCTTAGACATGGGTGCCGATAATTTTGTTGTTGTGGAGTATGCGTTGTTGCCACGGTCTTCCCCTAAGTCTGAAGTAGTAAAGTTATTCAGAGGGGTATATGCATATTCATCATCGCTATTTACGGTCATAAAGGGATTCATATTCTCACCTGATATATTTGCTTTGAATCTAACCTTATCTCTAATCCATTCGGCACACTCTTTAGCTATAGCTTGCTGGTTTAATTCATTTCTAAGTTTAATTTCAAATTCAGTACCATAAAGGGATCTTTCAGCACTAAGTCGAGGTATATAAAATTCTCTTTCTTTACGCTCCATATTTTCTTTAGTAAAAATTGATCCAGTGAAAAGAAAGTTTAGTTCATTAATTTGTTCTAGTTCTTTTTTAAGAGATCGATAAGCATAAATCGAAAAGCTTGCAGCAGCAATATTTACCTTGCTACCTTTTCTAATTGTCATGCGTAGATCGTCAATGACCCGATCGTTGACATTATCTAAGAATTTAGGAGAGCTATTTTGATCCATTACCATATTCTACTCTGAAATTCTACTTATAAAAAATAATCCAAATATCTAGATTTGCGCAAGGGTATATACTAAAAGAACAGTAAGAAACAACATATGGCAGATTTTCTACTACTAATCATAATCATAATGCTTTTTCATTATCATCATAAAGGGAAGAAATAAGGGTTATACAATAACTATGATTATTGTTAAATTTGATATTTTCATAAATTACTCTTCGACATCATCATTGTCGATATAACCGGAAAGTTTAAGTTCAACTTTTATACTGTCATGTGGCAGGCTAAGGGCATTAGCCAAGTTAACAACAAGCTGACGTTTTCTTTTTGTATTACTTCCTGTATCTACAAAATAGCCGGTGCTGTAAATCTCTCGACTAGCACCGAATGCAGTAGAGTCAGTTTGGATGTACTTAGACAGCCATTCATCCTTATTAATAGTGCTAAAGAAGTGATCCGGATTATTATCATAAATAGCTTCAATTATGATATCCATCGCATCTGCCCAGGTTGAAACTGATTCTTTCTTTCCGAACACTTCTACTGATTTTATCCCTTTTCCTTTGAGATCGATTTCGTCCAACAAATATACTGATTTATCTTCTTCTTTTGGTTTGAATGATGTTATGGGTAATGGCCAAACGCTATTTAGTTTCTTCAACCACCATTCCTGTCGCGCCAATAAAGTTTCTTCATTCCATTCTTTTTTATCGGCTATCCATCGATTGATGGGCAGTGGGCTGTCCCTAAATCCTACTTTTCGAATCTCGCCAGACTTCTTTTCTTTTACTTCTAGTGTCATTTTATCTTTTTTCGGGATGCCGTTGAATGGCAGGTTTGAATATTCTGAATTGTATCCAGTTAGCGTGAGGTTCGCTAAGGTATGAAGAAATTCGCTATGAATCCGTTCATATTCGTTACCAAGCATTTCCTTCCAAAGTTTACTAGATAAAGTTTGCGGCATAACATGCTCTATAGAGAGCTGAAGGCCATCCTCAACGATTTTATGTAATGTACTTTTTGACTCTTCTTTGGATCCTTCCTCTACTGAAGACAAGACATAGCAAAGGACAGCATTACCGTGCTGTTCGTAAAATGGATATCTACGTACAGCTGCTTCAAAATCATCATTATTTGGCATAATAGCCTGACCAGTCTGATTTAGTAGTACATATTTCAGAACTTCGACATAATTTGCCCCTGGGTCTTGCTTGATAAAATCTAGGACTTGTTTATGTAGTGTCGCCATAAATCTATCTACGCTGGTTACATAGTAGTTAACGATTATACGACGAGAAAAATATGACTCGATTAAATCGAATATCTCACTTATTTCCTCATCTGTTATCTTATTATCAGCATGATAGTCTAGCACTGACATTGCATATGGAATATACAGGTCAACTCTTAGATAGCGCATTCGAAAAATATTTTCGGATAAATCACTATATTTTGAAAAATCTGAATTATCTTCTAATTTATTCGTATCAACAATTTTGAGTAATTCATAGAACTTCAAAGATCTTCTGATATTGCCATAAAAATCTTCTATGAATTCCAATTTTTGATTTTCACCAACACGGTTTTCAAACTGCTTCTTAAACTCTGAATATACTTCGGGCAATTTGATATTAGTTTGCTTCTTGGATATCAGGTAGTACCTGAAGAAATCAGTTATATAATCCTGATTAATGTCCGTTAGTGTACGTTCTATTGGTCGCCAATATTCAACATATACATGATCACGTAGTTTTTTGTCGTTAAGCATCAGTGCAAAGTTACGAATTTTATCACCGTCAGAAAGGGGCTTTCCTGTAGAGTTGATACTCTCAAACACTCGTTGAGGATTATCGTCGCCTGCCACTAAAGTTAGGACTGCAATTTCAAAACGCGATAAACCGTCAATATATTTATCTAGTCCACCAGATTTCTTACTTAAATAATCTCTAAATCTTGCGTATACCTTGTAAACATTACTCTGGCGATCCCTAGGATCGAGTTCAGATTCTTCGCCGCGAGCATTGAATATTCGTTGAAGTATCTCATTATCAGTTGTAACCGTACGCAATTTCACTCGATTATTATCGAGATCTTTATTAATAAGGTATTGATATTCAATTTTTTCTACCGTTGTTTCGGGATTTTCTAAAAGCGAAGGTTTTTTTCTGGCCATATGATAGATTGCGGAAATCATCAATAACGAAGTTGTTACACGTTGTTGTCCATCTATGATTGCCCTGGAATACATGCTATCGGTATCTTTAACTTGTACGACCGTACCGAAATAGTGATTTTTATCCTTGGCTATACACTCTTCAAGATCACTTAAAAATTCATCAACATTCGTAGAAATCCATGAGTAGGGACGTTGGAATTCAGGGATCTCAAAAAACATTCCAGGAGTATACAAAAATTCTTTCATATTACTTTGTGCAAAAATCATAACCAGACCCCGTTTATTATTATATTTCTCACTGCGTACTTATTAATTTAATTACTTAAAGTATAGCACTGCATGCAAACTGAGTAATTTAAGCTACGTATAAATATAATACATCTGAATACTCATCATTTAAGTTTTCAATTATCCTCTCCAGCTTCTTATTGTTCTTGTTTGTTCGCAGGGCTAGCGATTGAATAACAAATTCTGCTTATGATATAATTTAAGTAATAGTAAACAGCGTAAATAAACATGCCTGAAGATTTAGATCTAAAACAAACGCCAGACGAACCCACTCTTACCTATGAGGACATTGCAGCTGACGAATCAGTACATCCTGGAATTCGTGAGCATGCCGCTCGGCTTGCTTCATCAACTAATGGAATTGGAGAACTAGCAGTAGCTGCCGACGATTCCTTGAGTCTTCCCGCGAAGCTTCCCGCAACACCTGAAGAACTATCAGGAGCTAATTTCCTGCACAGCAGAGACTCTAGACTACATCAATCTCATCCAGTAACTTTTGAACAAACAAGACAAGAACGATTAGGAAACCAATCCAGTCAAAAACCTGCCGTTAAGATTAACGACTGGATTAGAGTATTAGAGCGAACCCACATGGGAGCTGGTGCAAGTGAGGCAAGAATTGCAGCCCAACCTCGGATTATTGAACGAATTAAAAAAAGTTACCATAGACAATATGTAATTAAACCAGAGAATGTGCCAGAGTCTACATTTGAGCTCGAACAAAGAATAGCCAGACAACAAGGACATGGAGAAATACCAATAACTGACCAGTTCAAGCGAGAAAAAATATCTCAGATAGTAGCCGACCAAGAAGCATCGCTCGATAGATGGGTAGATTACCTAACGAGCGATGATGCAATCTATCCAACATGGGCTAAGGTTTGGGCATTCAGTGAAATAACTAAAATGGGTAAACTCGAAAAGCAGATTACTGTCGATGAATCTGGTCGTGAAACAGAGACGGCATCTTACTCTAGACGTGATGAGACAACCACTTCACCATTTCCAACAATTAACCCAAGAGCACTCGCACTCACTATTGGAGTTATGGAGGAAAAACTGGCCGAAAAAAGATTACCAAAGAACGAACGAAGTGAGATTGAAAATCCAAGTGTTCTTATGGACGATGAACAGTTCAAGCAATTACTGTCCAGTGAAAGTTTTTCCAAACTATACACACAGTTTCTAATTGAGCAACCAGAATATTCTAGCGAAGGGCTAAAAGAAACTCGTGGGGTATGGAAGAAATATGAAAGGGGTAGTGAGCCCGATGAACTTGTTGAATCCATTCAAGGTCACCCTCTTGAATGGTGTACCGCTAATCCCGGAACTGCAAGAAGCCAATTAGCTGGTGGTGATTTCTATGTCTATTACTCCCTTGATGGCGATAATAATCCTAACATACCTAGAGTAGCAATTAGGATGGAAGGTGATAGCATTGGTGAGGTTAGAGGCATCGCTCCATCACAGGAACTTGATCCATATATTTCTGATGTAGTGAGTCAAAAAATGGAAGAATTTCCCGATGGAGCAGACTACCAGAAAAAAGCCGCTGATATGAAACGTCTCACAAGCATTGAAGAACGACATACATTAGGCCAAGAATTAAGTCCAGAAGACTTGATGTTCCTCTACCAATTGGATGGAGAAATAGAGGGATTTGGCTATCGGGAAGATCCAAGAATTAAAGAAATTATTTCTAATAGAGATAATATTTCTGATTTAAACGCTGCATTTGAGAATATCTCTGAAATTACTGGAAATCTGGGCTTATCTTATATCACTAGTGCCGAGGGCTTACAGCTACCTGAGAACGTTGGTGGTTATTTGAATCTACGTGGTCTTACCCGTGCGGAAGGGTTACAACTGCCCCAGAGCGTTGGTCGTAATTTGGATCTAGGTGGTCTCACTAGTGCGGAAGGGTTACAACTGCCCGAGAGCGTTGGTGGTAATTTGGATCTAGGTGGTCTCACTAGTGCGGAAGGGTTACAACTGCCCGAGAGCGTTGGGGGTGGTTTGGATCTACATCGTCTTACTAGTGCGGAAGGGTTACAACTGCCTGAGAGCGTTAGGGGTGGTTTGAATCTACGTGGTCTTACCCGTGCGGAAGGGTTACAACTGCCCGAGAGCGTTGGTGGTAATTTGGATCTAGGTGGTCTCACTAGTGCGGAAGGGTTACAACTGCCCGAGAGCGTTAGGGGTGGTTTGGATCTAAGTGGTCTCACCAGTGCTGAGGGGTTAAACCTGCCCGAGAGCGTTGGTGGTAATTTGGATCTAGGTGGTCTCACTAGTGCTGAGGGGTTACTGTTTCCTGAGATCGTTGAAGGTGATTTATATCTAAGTGGTCTCACCAGTGCTGAGGGGTTACTGTTGCCCTGGAGCGTTGGGGGTGATTTGGATCTAGGTGGTCTCACTGGTGCTGAGAAACAAAAGATCAGGGAAGAGCGACCAGATTTAAGAATTTATTAGAATATTCCTCATTTAAGTTTTCAATTATCCTCTCCAGCTTCTTGTCTTTCTTATTTGTTATAAGGATTACTTTTGGTTGGTTGTCTTCGTAGTTTTCTTCAATGAATTCTGCGAGGTAGGTTAATCTTTTTTGGATTATAAAGGCTTGGCTGTTGTTATGAATCTCTATGAATATGTCAGATTGTTGTTTGTTGTTAGAGCGTGCGTATATGTCTGATGGTGGATCTGGTTGGTCTTCGTGCTTATAGAGCTCGTACTTGGACTTAAGGGTGTAGTTGTTATTTAGTTTAGCTTTATATTCTAAGTAAGTCTGTAGAGTCTGTATATGGCTATCTACTGCATCTTCGCTGAGTAGCTTAGTCTTATAGAAAAGGTTTAGGCTGTGCTGATTTATATCTTCGTTGTCTTGAAATAGTTTTATAGCTTTCGGAGATAGGAAGTATCTAGCTGCTTTACCTTGTAGTTTATATGAACTGCTATATCTTTTATTTACTAGTCCCGCCTCTTCTAAAACTTTAATCGATCCAGCCATAGATTGATTAGATACTAAATTGTACTTCGCCAGCAAAGGTATCGTTATAAATCTAAATCTATAGATAGTGATAAGTACATTTATCTGCTTTTCACTTAGTTTATTATTTCTCTTAACACTGTTCATCTATGCCTATATATAATATATATAAGAGAGGAAGTAAATAGATGATTTTACATCTGTTAATACTACGAATAATACTTGTTTTCGATAACAAGTAAAACTGTGGATAAATTTATTGATGTTTTATGCTTGCAATTAACCTAATCAGGATAGTATACTAACCATATCGGGTTAGTCCTGATCCGGAGGGTAGCAATGGAAAACTTACAAACATACTCTAGTTATAACGAAAACGCTCAAGCGACTGATTATGAGTCGCTCAGGTTGATTCTCAGTCATGAATCTGGTCGTGAGTTTTCGTTAGATGAGGCTACTGAAATTGGTTCTTCACTTATTGAGTTTTATGTAGCGCTCGCAGAACCTGGAGTAGAGGATGACGGCTAATAATTACAAAACAGCAGTGATACTAGCCAGAGTATCAAGCAAGGCCCAAGACGAGGAGGGATACTCTCTAGACTCTCAATTAAAGCTCCTACGGATGTATTGTCAGAGAAATGAACTTATTCCGGTAAAAGAGTTTCGTATAGCTGAAACCGCTTCCAAAATACAAAGCCGTAAGATATTCCATGAAATGCTCGAATACGTTAGTAAGAACAATATCTACCATATTACTGTAGAGAAGACCGATAGATTGACCCGTAACCTGCGCGATGCTGTCGATATAGATGATTGGCTTCTTGGAGATGGTGAAAGAATGCTCCACGCCGTCAAAGAAGGCTTTCGGTTAAATAGAGTATCGCGTAGTGATGTTAAATTTATGTGGACAATACAATTAGCAGTAGCTAAAAAATATACCGATAATCTGCGGGAAGAAGCAATGAAAGGCTGGGCTGAAAAACTTTCTCAAGGTTGGCTACCGGCAGTCCCTCCGCCCGGATACAAGACAATTACGTATAACGGCAAAAGAATACATGTACCTGATCCTGAAACGTCATCTCTTATGAAGAAAGCGTTTGAAATGTATTTAGATCCGAGTCACTCAATAAGCTCCGTAGCTGTTGAATTAGATAAGCTTGGACTAAGAACAAGAAAAGGCAGACCTTATGCTAAAAGTCATCTACAGAGAATTCTAAATAACCCTTTTTATATCGGCATTAATAGATTTGACGGAAAAGACTATCCGGGCGCCCAAGAAACTTTTATTTCTAAACAATTATTCAACCAAGTACAGGAAAAAATGCATGCTGGTCGTCCAATATCATATTTTAAACACAATAGACCCCTCAAGAATCTTATTAGATGTGAGGATTGCAATACTGTGGTTACGTGGCAAAAACAAAAAGGAAAATATTATGGTGTCTGTAAAAGAAGAAATGAAAAATGTAAGGATTATAAGATGCTAAAAGAGGATGAGGTTGAGGCTGCGATCCAAAAACAATTAGATGATTTAGTTAGCCCCTGCGAGGAAGTAATAGACTGGCTTTGTTCGACTGTACACGCAAGATACGAAAACACTCTTAGAGAACAAAGAGAATTAATTGGATCACTTGATGCTCAAATTAATAGATTAAATAGAATGGAGGAAATGCTATACGATGATAAATTGGCCGGTGAAATAACCAAAGAAAAATATGATGAAAAACGCAAGGTATTTGCAGAAGAACGCAGTTCATTTGAGCAAAGAAAATTACAAATAGCAGCAAACGCCGAGACAAGTATTGAAAAGCGAATAGTGGTACTCAAATTGTCTCAAAAAGCATCATCAATCTATGCAAAAAGGACACCCGAACAAAAAAGGTTAATAATATCAAAACTTTTCTCAGATCTAACGTTAAGTAGCGGAGCCTTATCTGTTAAATACACAAATTTCACAGAAGCAATCGCACAAAGAGCTGAAAAAAGTCGTCAATTAATAGGAGGACAAAAATGAGAGTCAAAACCGATGAAAAAGTGATAAATAACAGTAGTGATGAGGAGCTTATTCAAGCATTGCGATCTATATGGCTGGAGAGATAGTAGTCAAACTATCAATGATTTATTAAAATTTCATGAGGTGTTAAGATATGTATATGAATGATTATGTGACTAAAAATGAGCTTAAAGAAGTTCTTGA